>SKEB01000077.1_pt1 | contig 130157 bp, 138 predicted proteins | sample 4826561 | NCBI WGS metagenome assembly SKEB01 (sample SAMN11008820, study PRJNA524170) | human gut metagenome | biome: Human fecal sample; material: Feces; isolation source: fecal sample from pouch patient p17 | host: Homo sapiens | place: Israel: Tel-Aviv | collected 2016-03-29 | reverse complement strand
CCTTAATATATTGTGCTTTTACTTCGCTTATACGGAACGACGTGTCATTATATCTGAAATGTCACAGTTCAGAATGTCACATAAACAATCCAATGTTTTGGTTGATATGGCCTTGTTATGCTTTAACCGGTATAAAGTGCTGCTGGATATATGATGTTTTGTAACAAGGCTATATCGGTTTTCTTTGGACTTCTTTAACGTTTCCCAGAAGGGCGAAAAGTCAATCATTTGCGCCTCACCTCCCGGTGACATTCTGCCCCACAGTTTTTTACAATTCCATCAATAAGCGCATCCTCCTTGACATAACAGTATCCCCCACACTCACAAGTACATTTCCATACCCTCCGGCATGTGTGGTTTTTCCAACTCCACCTAGTGGTCAGACATCCAAAATGCATTTCTGGTATTACCTTCATATGTATCAGCTCCTTTAAATTTATTATATCATTGTATTTGATTTCCACAACTGGTATATGTTTCCAGTGGTATTTCTTATATAAAGTGGTATATTCGTATTTATGAAGATACTGCTTGACGAACTCATGCAAAAGAGAAAATTGACAGAACGTCAGGTCAGCATCATGACAGGGTTGTCCCCGTCTACGGTGCATGAAATAAGGAAAGGGGCCATGCCACGGGTGGACACTCTGGAACTGCTGGCAAGAGGCTTGAAGGTGAAATTATACGACCTTCTTGAGACTGATTGCCTATAAAATTCAATAAGTGCTCGGAATTCCGAGCAAGGCGAAGGAAAAATTAAGTGGCTGCGTTCTCCAATCAAAGACATAAATATTTATTTTAACAGGAGGAAGCTTATGACACGTGAGCAAAAAGTCAGCACGTTAATACAATATCTGAAACAGGAAAATCAAGGCTATGCCAGTATTCCGGATCCAATCGATGAGGGAGAACAAAGGCGTCTTCTTCGAAGCCTCATGAATGTTCGTTATCCGGGACATGCATCAGCAGAATATGAAAAATTGCAAGATGAACTTTTACAGGAAGAAGCAAAGGAAAAAGGAATCGTGACATGCAACGATATTCCGGTGATCGAGCAGGAATATCCATGCTCAGAGATCAAGAACAGTGACCGCATTTCCCTGTGGCGCGGTGACATTACAAGACTAGGCGTAGATGCAATAGTAAATGCAGCGAACAGTCAGCTTCTCGGCTGTTTTGTACCATGTCATGGCTGCATCGACAACGCCATTCACTCGGCGGCAGGAATTCAGCTTCGTAATGAATGTGCAGAAATCATGGCAGAACAAGGACACGAAGAACCGATAGGAAAAGCAAAGATTACAAAAGGCTACAACCTTCCGGCTAAACATGTCATACATACAGTAGGACCAATTGTCGGACTGGCAGTAACAGAAATACAAAAAGAGCAGCTAAAAGACTGCTATCTCAACTGCCTGAAAGTGGCAGAAAAATCAAGTTTAAAATCCATAGCATTTTGTTGTATCTCAACCGGAGAATTCCATTTTCCCAATAAACTGGCAGCAGAAATCGCAGTAGACACGGTTGACCGGTTTTTAACAAAAACTAGCATCGAACGTGTGATCTTTAACGTGTTCAAAGAGCAAGATTTTAATATATACAAGAAACTTTTTTGTTAGCGGTACCGGGGTTTTTCTGAAAAAACCCCGTCCCCAATTGGATTTTATCTGGAGGTTGTAGATGGATAATTTATTTTTTTGTTTAAATGCGACAGGTCCCATATTCTTAATGATGATCCTGGGACTTTTTTTTCGTCATATAGGCTGGATGGATGAGGAGTTTGCCTCGAAAATGAATAAATTCGTATTTAAAGTGCCGTTGCCGTTATTATTATTCGGGGATCTTGCGACAGTAGATTTTTCGGAAGTCTGGAATGTAAAATTTGTTATATTCTGTTTTATTGTAACGTTGATCTGCATTATAATTTCAGCGGGAATTTCCTGTCTTTGGAAGGATAAGTCTATCCGTGGGGAATTTATTCAGGCTTCTTATCGAAGCAGCGCGGCGCTTCTTGGTATTGCATTTATCCAAAATATTTATGGAAATGCGGGTATGGCACCAGTCATGATCATCGGCAGTGTCCCGCTTTATAATATTATGGCGGTCGTTGTGCTGTCCTTTTTCAAACCGGGACAGAGCAAGATTGATAAAGAGGTATTAAAGAAAACTTTAAAAGGAATTATTACCAACCCGATTATTATTGGAATTGTAGTTGGACTTCTCTGGTCAGCATGCCGTCTTCCATTTTCCGGAATCCCGGCGAAGACGGTGACAAGTATTGGAAACATGGCAACTCCGATGGGACTTATGGCAATGGGAGCGACCTTTGATATCCACAAAGCTTCCGCGAAAGCCAAACCGTCTATTGTGGCGGCTGTTATGAAGCTTGTCGGATTTGCGGCAGTCTTTCTGCCAATCGCAGTCGGGCTGGGATTTAAGAATGAAGAAATCGTTGCAATCCTTGTCATGCTTGGATCGGCGACGACTGTAAGTAGTTATGTTATGGCAAAAAATATGGGACATGAAGGTGTCCTTACTGCCAGTACAGTAATGCTTACCACTATGTTCAGTGCATTCACATTGACCGGGTGGCTGTATATATTGAAAACTTTAGGAATCGTGTAATAAAGAAGCTTAATTTCTCTCATTATAACGGCGAAGAAGAACGGACAGAAACAATCCCGGCAGGCGGTTCTACCTGCTTAAAACAACTCAAAGAAAATATAGAGTACACCGTAGGAATACACGCAGATGTCACAGAAGATACTCCTATTAAACTGACAACTTATGACGGAGAAGAGAGAGATGCCGAACTATAAAGTAATTGTATAACAGGTAATAATGGAAGCGATTGCATAATATATCTACTGAAAAATAACAGATTTCCTATACAGTAGTGGATATCACAATACAAAAGCATCAAAAGGGTCTCAAGAAAGCATGGAGTTATTTTCGAAATTGGTGCGAGCATAGCCTGTGAGATTATGCACTGTCTGAGCCATCAGCGAGTTTGCATAATCTCACAGAGATAAGCGGCGCAGCAACAATAGAAAATCACTCAGCTTTCGAGATCCCCTTTTGATGCGGTCTCTTAAGGTTTTCTGAAAATTCCCTAAAAACCTTGACAAACAGGACTTCTGTGGCTATGATATTTTGTAGTTTCATGGTTGATAAACCAGTTAAATGCGTTGAAAAAGAGGAGTATGCATAGGTCGTTCTGACAGAGAGAGATGCCCATTGGCTGCGAGGCACTTGAGAACAGAGATGCAGAAGGTAGCTTTGGAGCAGGAACGCTGAAGTCACAGTAGGCGGTCCCGGAGTCGTTCCCGTTAAAGAATAGGATGAGATGTATAGAGGAGTTTCTTCTATATAATAAAGGTGGTACCGCGAATCAATCGCCCTTTGTGAGAATAAAGGGCGTTTTTTTTTATAATTAAGAAATGCATTTTCTAATTATAAAAAAGCCTCCGGCAGGATGCGCACTGCGGCGTACAATGATGGTACCGCAAGCGACCACCGCAGGCGCCAGAATGTGCTGGGGCACATTCTATATTTTGCCCTGAAATGTGAAAAATGTGTGAAAACATGAACCAGGAAACACGTATTTGAGGAGGAAACTATGAGTCAGAATTTGGAGAAAACTTACAATCCGAAAGAGATTGAAGACAAACTGTACCAGAAGTGGTGCGAAAATAAGTATTTCCACGCAGAAGTGGACAGAAGTAAGAAACCATTTACAATCGTAATGCCGCCACCGAATATTACCGGTAAGCTTCACATGGGACATGCTCTTGACAACACGATGCAGGATATCCTGATCCGCTACAAGAGAATGCAGGGATACAATGCACTGTGGATTCCGGGAACAGACCATGCGGCTATTTCTACAGAAGTAAAGGTTACCAATCAGTTAAAAGACGAAGGTATTGATAAAAAAGAACTTGGCCGTGAGAAATTCTTAGAGAGAACATGGCAGTGGAAAGAAGAATATGGCGGAACTATCACATCACAGCTTAAAAAGATGGGTGTTTCCTGTGACTGGGACAGAGAGCGTTTCACAATGGACGAGGGATGTTCTGAAGCAGTTGAGAAAGTATTCTTGAACCTTCATAAAAAAGGATTCATTTACAGAGGATCCAGAATCATCAACTGGTGTCCGGTATGTAAGACTTCCCTGTCTGATGCCGAGGTAGAGCATGAAGAGCAGGACGGATTCTTCTGGCACATTAAGTACCCAATCGTAGGAACAGACCGTTTCCTTGAGATTGCAACAACACGTCCGGAGACTCTTCTGGGAGATACTGCAATTGCAGTTCACCCGGATGATGAGAGATATAAAGATATCGTTGGAAAGATGTGTAAGCTGCCACTGACAGACCGTGAGATTCCGATCGTTGCAGATTATTATGTAGACAAAGAGTTCGGAACAGGTGCTGTTAAGATCACACCGGCACATGACCCTAACGACTTTGAAGTTGGAAAACGTCACAATCTGCCAGAACTTAACATCATGAATGATGATGCTACGATCAACGAGAAGTATGGTGGAAAATATGCAGGCATGGATCGCTACGAAGCAAGAAAAGCTATGGTAGAGGATCTGAAAGAGCAGGGATATCTTGTAAAAGTTGTTCCACATTCTCATAATGTAGGAACTCACGACAGATGTCATACAACGGTAGAGCCAATGATCAAACAGCAGTGGTTCGTAAAGATGGAAGAGCTTGCAAAACCAGCCATTGAGGCGATCAAGAATGGTGAGCTTAAGTTTGTACCAGAGCGTTTTGATAAGATTTACCTGCACTGGCTTGAGAATATCCGTGACTGGTGCATATCCAGACAGATCTGGTGGGGACATAGAATCCCAGCCTACTACTGCCAGGATTGTGGAGAAGTCGTAGTAGCTTCCGAAGCACCGGAAAAATGCCCACATTGTGGTTGTACACATTTTAAACAGGATGAGGATACGCTGGATACATGGTTCAGTTCTGCGCTTTGGCCATTCTCAACACTTGGCTGGCCACATGAGACGGAAGATCTTGATTACTTCTATCCAACGAATGTACTTGTAACCGGATACGACATCATTTTCTTCTGGGTTATCCGTATGGTATTCTCAGGATATGCACATACAGGAAAGGCACCATTTAACACAGTACTGATCCACGGACTTGTTCGCGATTCTCAGGGACGCAAGATGAGTAAATCACTTGGAAATGGTATCGATCCTCTGGATATTATCGATCAGTACGGCGCAGACGCACTTCGTATGACACTGATTACAGGAAATGCTCCTGGAAATGATATGCGTTTCTACAACGAACGTGTAGAGGCAAGCCGTAATTTTGCAAATAAAGTATGGAATGCTTCCAGATATATTCTTATGAATATGGAAGGAAAAGAGATCACAGAGCCACAGGCAGAGGATCTGGGACCTGCAGACCGCTGGATTTTATCTGCATGCAATAATGTGGTAAAAGATGTAACAGAGAACTTAGATAAGTTCGAGCTTGGAATTGCACTTTCCAAGATTTATGACTTTATCTGGGACGAGTTCTGTGACTGGTACATTGAACTTTCAAAATATGCAATCTACCACGCAGACGAGAATCCGAAGAGTGCGAACGCTGCACTTTGGACATTGAAGAAAGTTCTTGGTGATGCACTGAAGCTTCTTCACCCATACATGCCATTTGTTACAGAGGAAATCTACAGCAAACTGGTTCCAGAAGAAGAGTCACTGATGATGTCAAGCTGGCCGGTATATGAGGAAAAATGGAATGACGCAGAGAATGAAAACATTCTGAACCATTACAAAGAAATCGTAAGAGGTGTCAGAAACGTCCGTTCTGAGATGAATGTTCCAAATTCCAGAAAGGCAACGATCTACGTTGTATGCGAGGACGAGAAGCTGGCGAAAGGTCTTGCAGTATTAAAAGAGTCTGCAATGATGATGGCATCTGCCGGAGACTTCATTGTACAGGCAGACAAGAGCGGTATCGCAGACGATGCAGTGTCTGTAGTAGTTCCGGATGCAACCGTTTATGTGCCGCTTGAGGAGCTGATCGATTTTGAGCAGGAAAAAGAGCGTCTTACAAAAGAAGAGACTCGCCTGAATAAAGAGATTGCACGTTCCAACGGCATGCTGAATAACGAGAAGTTTGTAAGCAAAGCACCGGCTGCAAAGGTACAGGAAGAGCGTGAGAAACTAGAAAAATATGAGCAGATGCTTGCTCAGGTCAAGGAGCGTCTTGCCGGATTACAGAAAAAATAAATGTAAGGGGATATTATGAAAAAGCTGCGAAAGGAAGAGGTTATAGCATACTGGAAGGAACGTAGAGAGCGAAGGGCAAGAATACTGGAAGAGAGAAGAAATGGTGCATTTGCGCAGAAGATGAAACCTGTCTATCAGTTTATGAACCGGTTTTCTCTGATATTTCACGCGCTTTTAGCATGTCTGATCAACTTTGCAATTGAGGCAATTTCAAGACATTCACTTGTTCAGGCATGGAGCTATATGACACAGACACCACTCGTCTTCCTTTACAATGCATTTATGATATTTATGACATTTACGGTGGTATACCTGTTCAGGCGAAGGGTGTTCACAAGAATCATTATCGGTGTACTTTGGATGATTCTTGGAATCTGTAACGGTTACATGCTGATGAAGCGAGTGACACCGTTCAATGCCCAGGACCTGAAGGTAGCAACCGATGCGGTCAGCCTGATCAACAATTATTTCAATGGATTTGAGATCGTGATCGTATTGGTGGGAATTGCAGCGGTCATTATATGGCTGATTTCCATGTGGCGCCGCGGTGGTCAGTATGAAGGGGAAATGCACCGGCTTCTGGCAATTGCCGGAGTGGCTGTATGTGCCATGTTATTCAGCTTCACAACAGATCAGGCAATTGATAAGCGAGTGCTTTCCACATACTTTGGAAATATTGCGTTTGCCTATGAGGATTACGGACTTCCGTACTGCTTTATGTCCAGTGTATTTAATACAGGAATCGATGAGCCGAATGATTATAATAAGGAGACTATTGATCAGATTACGAATAACGGAGAAATGGCCGAGAATAAAACAGGGCGTGCCTCTGATGATCTTCCGAATATCATTGTGGTTCAGTTAGAGTCTTATTTTGATGTAGATGAGGCGGAATTTTTCACAACAAGCGAAGATGCATGCCCGAATCTGCATGAGATGTACAAGAATTATTCTTCCGGATATTTCAAAGTTCCGTCTGTAGGAGCCGGAACCGCGAATACAGAGTTCGAAGTGCTGACAGGAATGAATATGCGTTTCTTCGGACCTGGAGAGTATCCGTATAAAACAGTTGTCAAGAACCAGCCATGTGAGAGTGCTGCAACAGCTCTTTCAGCACTGGGATACGGTACTCATGGACTGCACAATAACGGAGGTAACTTCTACAGTCGTGCAAAAGTCTATGATCATATGGGATTTGACAGTTTTACAAGTAAAGAGTTTATGAATATTCTTCAGCTTACGCCAAATGGATGGGCAAAGGACGAGGTTCTGGTAGACAATATTATGGAAGCTATGGATACGACCGAGCAGCAGGATTTCGTATTTACCGTCAGTGTGCAGGGACATGGAGATTACCCGGAGGAGCAGCTGATTGAGAATCCGAAGATCAAAGTAGAAGGTATCGATGACGAAGCAAAGAAGAATAAATGGGAATATTATGTAAACATGGTCTATGAGATGGACAAGTTTGCAGGAGATCTTGTGAAAGCAGTGGAAGATCGTGGAGAACCGGCAGTTGTCGTATTCTACGGAGACCATTTACCGACTATGGGACTTACCGCAGAAGATTTAAAGAGCCGTTATCTCTATAACACAAATTATGTGATCTGGGATAACATCGGACTGGAACAGCAGGATAGAAATATTCCGGCTTATCAGCTAATGGCGGATGTGATGAACCGCCTGGATATTCATTCTGGAACATTGTTCAATTATCATCAACAGAGACAGAATTCCAAGAATTACCTGTCAGACTTAGAGCTTCTCCAGTATGATATTCTGTATGGCAAGCAGTATGTTTACAAGGGCAATCCGCCGATCACGGAAGGTCATATGGAAATGGGTGTGAAGGACGCTACGCTGACGAACATCGTTCCGTATCTGGAAAAAGGCTACAGCCTGTATGGCGAGAACTTTACGAAGTCAAGTAAGGTTTACGTCAATGGCGAGAAGCAAAAGAGTACATTTTTAAATAATACACGAATCGTTCTTCCAAGCACAGAGCTTAGCGAGGGAGATGTTATCACTGTCAGCCAGGTAGGATCCAGCAATACAATCTTCAGAACGACGGACGAATACATTTACCAGGGCGGACAGCTTGTAAGGCAGGAAGGAACAGGAACGGATACAACAAAATCCTGGACAGAACAGGAAAACGAGGAAAAATAAATGAATAGTAAGCCTGTTAACTACAAGGAGGCAGTCGAGTATATCGAAAGCATTCCGAAGTTTACACAAAAGCACACGCAGGAGCACACAAGAGAGTTCTTAGAGCGGCTTGGCAGACCGGCATTTGACCGGAAGGTGGTACATGTGGCAGGAACCAATGGCAAAGGTTCTGTGTGTGCATATATTCAGGCAATCTTAGAAGCTGAGGGGAAGAAGACGGGATTTTTTACTTCCCCTCATCTTATATCTATCAACGAGCGGATTCAGATAGGAAGAAAGCCGATTGACAACGAAGAATTTTATCAGGTCTTTGAGCATGTCTATGATGTCGTGAAAAAAATGGAAGAAGAGGGAATTCCGCATCCATCTTATTTTGAATTTTTATTTGGCATGGGACTAAGTGCATTTGAAAAATCTGATGTAGAATATATTGTTCTGGAGACAGGACTGGGGGGAAGACTGGATGCAACCAATGCATTTCCGTGTCCGGCGCTGACAGTCATTACATCGATCAGCCTGGATCACACCATGATCCTCGGGGATACAATAGAGCAGATCGCGGCAGAAAAAGCAGGGATCATCAAAGAAGGAACGCCGGTGATTTTTGACGGAAATGATGAGGCGGCCGCTGAAATTATCCGAAATACTGCGAAAGAGCATCATGCGCCATGTCGGGAAATTGGGAAAAATGCGTTCGAAATCCGGGAAGTTACCCGCAAACATATTGCATTTTCACGGACAAATGCTTATCATAAAGATGTTATCTGGCAAGTGCCGATCTGTGGTATCTATCAGGTGAAAAATGCAGAGATTGCAATCGAAGCAGCCCAGTGTCTGCTTGGGAATAAACCAGAGCATGAAGAAATGTGGCGAGACGCCGTTGCTAAAATCCAATGGCAGGGACGTATGGAAGAATGCGCAGACCATTTTATCATTGACGGAGCCCACAACCCGGGAGCAATCGAAGCGTTTGTAGAAAGCGTTCGTGCACTGAAAGAGGAAGAACCGCCGATTCTCATATTTTCAGCGGTATCTGATAAAAAATATGAGCAGATGATAGAATATCTTTGCAGACATTTGCAGACGAAAGCGTTTGTCGTGACAGAGATTGAAGATAAAAGAAGAGTTCCGGCCGGCGAACTGGGGGAGATCTTTAAGCGATATGCAACGTGTCCGGTGTGTGTGAAGGGTGATGTAAAAGATGCCGTAGCATGTGCCTATGAGATGCGTACCAAAGAGACATACATTTACTGTATTGGTTCTCTTTACCTGGCAGGAATGGTAGAAAAGGCGCTACAGGAGGTGGAGACGTCATGTTAAATTACGAAGAAGAACTGAAAAAATTCCAGCCAAGCCTGGAAGTTGAAGATATTGAGGAAGCAGTATACAGAGAAGACCTGACGGATATGCAGGACATTATCCGCGAAGCAGTAGAGCAGACGAAGTAGTAATGAGTCGCGATACAGATAGAAAATAAGAGGGAATATAAATATATGGACTACACAGTGAAACTAGCGTACCAGTCTAATTACTGGTACAATGACGGACTGGCAAAAGCCCAGGTAAGGGATATGTCCGGTGCGATTACATCACTGAAGAAAAGTCTTCAGTATAACCGGGCGAACCTGGCCGCCAGAAATCTTCTGGGACTTGTCTACTACGGGCGTGGAGATGTGATTGAAGCGCTGGTGGAGTGGATCCTCAGCAAGAATTTTCAGCCAAAAGACAATATAGCCAGTTATTTTATCAGCAAAGTACAGGAGACGCCGGGAGAACTGGAAGAGATCAACCAGGCAGTCAAACGATACAATCAAAGTCTGGAATATGCAAGACAGGGTGGAGAAGATCTTGCGATTATCCAGTTAAAAAAAGCAGTAGCAGCACACCCGACTTACGTCAAGGCATACCAGCTTCTGGCATTGCTTTATATTAAGACCGAGCAGTATGCCAGTGCGAGACAGATACTCAGGAAAGTACACAGACTGGATGCAACAGATGAAAAGACAATCCGTTACATGCATGAACTTACCGAAATAAGAAAAGAACGTCCGATGAGTGTCAAGCAGTCTGCGAAAAATCAGCAGAAAACGGTTAAATATCAGCTTGGAAATGAAAGCATTATTCAGCCGGTGCCGACCGGGATCAAAGAAAAGGCCAGCATTCACACGGTTGCGAATATTGCAGTCGGTGTATTGGTCGGTGTTGCAGTGATGTGGTTTTTGATTATGCCGGCGATTAATTCGTCAGAGAAAAAAGCATTGAATAAGCAGACCGTTTCATTTAGTGATCAGATTGCAGAACAGAAATCCCAGATCAGCGCACTGAAGACAGAATTGGAAACTTATCGGGCCAGCAGTGAAGAGACAGAAAATGCACAGGCAACTGCAGCCTCAACACAAGACAGCTATGAAGTCGTCATGAATATTGCAGAGCATTACAAATCCGAAGATATGAGTAATGCTGCCATGGCAGAAGAACTTATGAAAGTCAATGCAGATTCTCTTGGAGCTGTCGGAAGAGCAAAATTCGATGAACTGACCGGAGAGATTTATCCGGATGCCTGCAAAAAGCAATATAGAGCCGCAAAAGAAGCTTACGATTCAGGCGAGTATGATACAGTAATTTCCAGTCTTGAGACAGTTATGCAGATGGATGAAAGCTACAACGATGGTGCAGCGATGCTCCTTCTGGCACAAGGCTACGAGAAAAAAGGTGATCAGGATAAGGCCAACACGACTTATCAGAAAATCATCGAAACCTGGCCGGACACCGATGTAGCCATCCAGGCACAGCAGGCGCTCGATGCCCAGAGCGGAAATACTGACAACAGCGACAGCAAAAAATCCGACGACACCAAAAAAAACAGTGACAACGATGATAACGGTGACAACAATAATTAAGAAATAGCTTTAAACGATTAGAAAAATAACTAAATAAAACCAAACTTACAAAAGAGGATACGTTAACCCACGTACCCTCTTTTTTGACATTTTTGATAATTATTATAGGCTGCATATAGAAATTGCGACTGTGCGGATTCCTATAAGGCAGCTAAAGCTTCACACACGTAGAGGCAAGAAAATATGTTTTTATAAAGCTAAAGTATATTCGCGATTAGCCAGTACATTCAGCACCTGAAAATCATATAGTTCACAAAAAGGTACTCTGGAGCGGCCGGTACTTAGGCGGTGTCCTTTAGCGCCTTATGTACCGCTGCCAGCGGAAGGTAGTGCGAACGTGCCTTTGGTGAACTATATGATTTCCAGGTGTGTAGAATGGAAAAAGTATAGAAACAAGCTTTATAAAAAAAGGAGGCCGAAAATTGAAATATCAAGTACAGGAAAACTGTCTCACAATTTTTCTCCCCCACGAACTGGATCACCACAATGCGGAGGAAATCCGCCGGGAATCCGACCATCTGATCATACGAAATCATATCCGTTACATCATATTTGATTTTGCGGAGACAGATTTTATGGACAGTTCGGGGATTGGAATGATCATGGGACGTTACAGACAGATTTATATGCTGGGCGGAGAAATCTGTGCAGCCCACGCAAATGAGCGTGTCAAAAAAATATTAACCATGTCCGGTGTGACAAAAATAATGGAAATCATAGAGGAGGATCAGTAAATGGATCACACGAATGAAATGCATCTTATCTTCGACAGTCGTTCCAGCAACGAATCATTTGCCAGGGTGACGGTAGCAGCATTTATGACATCGCTTAATCCGACAGTGGAGGAAGTATCTGATGTAAAAACAGCAGTGTCGGAAGCTGTGACAAATGCAATCATACATGGATATGAAGGAGAAGTACATAATATCTGTATCCGGTGCAGAACGAAAGAACAGACGCTTTTTGTGGAAATTGAAGATTTTGGAAAAGGTATCGAAGATGTTGAAAAGGCAATGGAACCACTTTTTACAACAAAAGCGGAAGCGGAACGATCCGGAATGGGATTTTCCTTTATGGAAGCATTTATGGATAGTCTGGAAGTGGAATCAACGCCGGGCAAAGGGACACTTGTAAAAATGTCGAAAATCATCGGAAAAGGAAGGAAAATATGGACCACACAATCGCTCTGATTCAGAGATCCCACGAAGGAGATGAAGAAGCAAGAGCACGATTGGTGGAGGAAAATGCAGGACTTGTCTGGTGTATAGTGAAACGTTTCCATAACCGGGGTGTGGAAACGGAAGATTTATTTCAGATTGGAAATATCGGTCTGATTAAAGCAATCGACAAATTTGACCTGAGTTACGATGTGAAATTTTCAACTTACGCTGTGCCGATGATTTCCGGTGAAATCAAACGTTTCTTACGGGATGACGGCATGATAAAAGTCAGCCGTTCTTTAAAAGAACTGGCGTACAAAGCATATTTGTTGAAAGAAGATTTACAGAATCAGTGGGGGCGTGAACCGACTGTGGGCGAACTTTCAGAGCGTCTGGGAGTCGAGCAGGAGGAATTGGTCATGGCACTGGATGCAGGCGGAGACGTCGAGTCCTTGCATAAACCTATTTATCAAAAAGACGGACAGGAAATCCGTCTCGTGGACAAGCTTGAGGAAAAGAGCGAAGAACATGAGCAGGTTCTGAATCATATAGTTCTGACGGAACTTCTTGGAGTGTTGAATCAGGACGAAAAAAGACTCATTTATCTGCGCTATTTTGCGGAGCAGACCCAGTCCCAGGTCGGACGCGAGCTTGGAATTTCACAGGTTCAGGTCTCAAGAATGGAAAAGAAAATACTCGGACAGCTTAAAAATGCATATTTTCATGGAAAGCCGACATACTAACATTTGAATAAAGAGTTTCGCAAATATTTCATTTAGCATAGGGAAAGAGTCGACGATAACTGCAATGGATCCAGTGCGGAAATGAATGGAACTATGGCGAAAGAAAGTGTAAGAAAGGTGTGAAAAATGTGCAGGAACAATTAGAAAAAGCGAGAAAAAGACTCAGAATCTGCCTCATTGCGGTAGTGCTTCTGGCAATAGTGGCAGGCTGTGCGTATTATTTTGGCGATTTTGGCAAAGAGCGAGACGTGACGGAAGGAACGCTGGTGAGAGGCGCGCAAGATGCACAGGGAGATGTAAGGGTTCTATATAGCTCCAATACGACTAAGATAGATACATCTATGCCATATAGTGAAAATATGTCAAAGACAGAGGACTGGGGACGGAATTTAACAGCTGGGGCGTCGGGAGGTTCTGTATATGGCTGCCGGTAAAGAGACTGTTTATATAAAGGCAGACCGTAATGTGGAAGTCACGGATCCGTGTGTAAAATTAGGGGATATTCTGTCCATGGAATGTGCAAATCCGACAGTTCTGCCGAAGCTTAAGACAATCAAACTTCTGCGGTTTCATGGAGTTGATAAAAAGACACAAAATCGTGTCGCGGTTTCCATTTTGAAAGTTATCGAATGTATACATGCAGAATATCCGGAGATTGAAGTCCAGAATCTGGGTGAGCAGGACTTTATCATCACTTATGAGGAACAGCAAAGCGTGGGCGGTGTCTGGCACATTTTAAAAACAAGTCAAGTTGTACTGATTAGTTTTATGGGAGCGGCGTTTTCCATTATGGCATTCAACAATGACGTCGGTGTGACAAAAATGTTCAGTCAGATTTATGAACTGGTAACAGGAACAAAAAGTGATGGATTTACAGTGCTGGAATTTACGTACAGCATCGGAATTGCCATTGGAATTCTGACATTTTTCAATCATTTTGGAAAGAGGAGATTTTCCGTAGATCCAACTCCGATAGAAGTGGAAATGCGTCTGTATGAGAATGATCTTCAGACGACTTTGATTGAAAACATTTCCAGAAAGGAGCAGGAATTAGATGTGGGCACAAAATATCCTACTGGCAGTCATCGGTCTTAGTGCAGGTGTGATCGTAGCCAGCGGACTTTTTTCATTTGTCATTGAATTAGGTGTTGTGTCCGATTTTGCAGACCGCACCCACACAGGCGAACACATTTTGCTCTACGAGGACAGTGTGGCGCTGGGCGGAATACTGGCGAATATTTTCTGGGTGTTCCACATATCCATACCCGGTGGGAATATATTGGCAGCAGTGTTCGGGATTCTTGGTGGAATATTTGTGGGATGCTGGGCGATGGCACTTGCAGAAATGTTGAATGTATTTCCAATCTTCATCCGGCGTATGAAGATCATAAAAAGCGTACCATATCTTATACTTGGAATCGCAGTCGGAAAGACTGTGGGTGCGCTTTTGTTTTTTGCAAATCACTGGGGACAGTAATAATGCCGAGGCATTCTTGAAAGAATACTTTGCCGTTCAAAGGCAGGGACGAATCGAAAAAGCGTTCATTGACAGGAAAGTCATGTGGAAAAAGAAAGGAGAGGAACATGGATAAACAAAAGCAACAGGAAGCATATAAGAATTACGTCAAGCAGAAGACGCCGGTACACAATCTGCCACTCAATATGCTCAAAGCATTTATTACAGGAGGCATTATCTGCACAATTGGACAGGGCATTTTGAATTATTGCAGGCACCTTGGAATAGAAAAAGACATCAGCGCAGGCTGGACTTCCATGATTCTGATTCTCTTAAGCGTCTTGCTCACTGGATTTAATATTTATCCGCAGATCGCAAAATGGGGTGGCGCAGGAGCGTTGGTTCCGATTACCGGATTTGCGAATTCCGTGGCGGCACCGGCAATCGAATATCAGAAAGAAGGACAGGTCATGGGAATCGGCTGCAAGATATTTACCATAGCAGGACCGGTGATATTATATGGAATCTTCTCAAGCTGGGTACTTGGAGTGGGGTATTGGATATGGAAGATTTTGAAAATGGTGTGAAAAATTTTTTTAGATAGCGGATAGCAAGTCTCCAAAAGGAGCCAAAAAGGAGCCAAAAAGGAGCCGATAAGAGAAGTGTAAAAAGATGATAAGTTATGGGGAGTAGAAATGCTCCTCGTTTTTTTATTGACACATATATCACGGTGCGATATACTAACTATATCGAAGTACGATGTATCGCACTGAAAGGATTGAATTATGGACGCACATATTAAAAAGGTTTATGTTCCGATGACGGAGACAGGGTTTTACATCTTGTTATGCCTGCGCTCTCCGAATCACGGGTATGGAGTTGTACAGAAGGTAAGAGAAATGACAGACAATGAAGTGGTACTCGGTCCGGGAACCATGTATGGAAGTTTGTCAAAGATGGAAAAGGACGGATTGATTGAATTCGTAAGAGAGGAAGATAAGCGCAAGATTTATCAGATTACGGAGCTTGGAATGGAAGTACTGGAACTGGAGCTGAAACGGATTCAAAGATTGTATCGCAACGCACAGGAGGTATTGTAATGAGTGAGACAAAAAAGGAACTTCGCTGGTTTTCAATTATGGATTATGAAAAAGAAGCCCGTTATCTGAGTAGAATGCATCAGAAAGGCTGGAAATTCAAAAGAGTAACAATGCCTGGAATCTATACATTTGAAAAATGCGAGCCTGAGAAAGTGATCTATCAGTTGGATTATAATCAGGAAGGCATGAAAAACCAGATGGAATATGTGAAAATGTTTGAAGACTGCGGCTGGGAGTATCTTCTGGAATTTGCAGGATACAGTTATTTCAGAAAACCGGAAGCACAGATGTCCAGGGAAGAAGAGATATTCTGCGATGATGAATCGAGACTGGATATGATGAACCGGATCTTCCGGGGAAGAGTAATTCCGTTAATTGTGATTTTTTGTTGTCAGATTGTGAATGGGTACAATGCTATGGCAGGACATAGAGAATATGTACTTGCAAGTGTGTTTAGCATATTAATGATTTTGTATATTGTTATCTTTTTACAATTCACATTAAAATACATTTCATTTCGACGGAAGATAAAGTAGTGAAGATGTTATAAAATTTTAAAAGAAGAATAAGATATGATAATCTCTTTATTAATAAGAATGCTATAAGGCAATTGTTAATAAGGAGATTTTTATTTGTTATAGTTGAGAAGATATAAATAATATATATAGTATTGAAAAAATAATATATATAAGTTAAAATAAAAAATAATTGATAACTATAGATTAGTGGGAGGATTTAGCTTGAAAAATAAAAAAGTGGAAATAATAAAAAGTAATGAATTTCAAAATTTATTTGATAAATCAAAGCAATTAATTGACAGTGCCAGAAGTAATATGGGGCAAATGGCAAATGTAATTACGGTTCTTACTAACTTTTTGCTCGGAAGATATATTGTAGAGCAGGAACAGCAAGGCGCCGAACGAGCAAAATATGGAGCAAAAGTTTTAGATTCTTTGTCGTCTTATCTGACAGAAGAATACGGAAGAGGTTTTTCAAGAAGTAATGTTGCGGGAATGCGACAATTTTATATGGCTTACAAGGATAGAGAAAATGAAATAATCCAATCGGGAATTGGACAATTTGATCAGGCTTTTGGAATTGTCCAATCAGGAATTGGACAATTGGAGGCTACATATAAGAAAAATCCATTTAAACTAAGTTGGACACATTATCAGATACTTATGCGTATAGAGGATAGGGAAGAAAGAGACTTTTATGAAAAGGAAGCGATACGTTCTAATTGGAATGTAAGCACCTTAAAAAGACAAATTCATTCTAGCTTGTATGAAAGACTGGCATTGAGCAGAGATAAAAATGATGTAATGAGACTGGTGAACGAAGGTGCCATTCCACAGAAACCGGAAGATATTTTACATACCCCGTATGTCTTGGAATTTGCAGGATTGGAGGATAAAGCAGCATATCATGAAAGTGATTTGGAGTCAGCAGTAATAGGAAAAATGCAGAAGTTCCTTTTAGAATTAGGAAAAGGTTTTCTTTTTGAACAGCGGCAGAAGAGATTTACATTTAATGACAAAAATTTTTATGTTGATTTGGTTTTATATAACAGACTGTTAAGGTGTTATGTTTTGATTGATTTTAAAATTGATGAACTCACGCATCAGGATTTAGGGCAGATGCAGATGTATGTAAATTATTATGATCGTTATGAAAAAATAGAGGGAGAGAATCCGACAATTGGTATTTTACTTTGTAAGCAAAGTGATGAGGCGCTTGTAGATTTAACACTTCCCTCAAATGCTAATATTTATGCAAAAGAGTATAAATTATATTTGCCGGATAAAAAACTGTTACAAAAAAAGCTAAAAGAATGGTTGGAAGAAGAACAGAATTAATTTGTAGAAAATGCTATTGATATAAGTGAGTAATACAAGATTAGAGGGAAGTAAAATTGCTTATTTTCCCCTAATTTCATATGCATATATTCTGTACAAAAATACTGAAAGCAGCATTGCGCCGAATGGAATACAGTATGACGAATTCGTATACACCCAAAGGAAAAGATTTGTCATAATACTGCCTGTTACAAGTAATAAAAGCGCCGGCAAAGCAAGAGAAATCAATTCCTCAATAATTTTGAAATTTTTCGTATTGCATAGGAAAAGCATGAGCAGAAATGCAACCACATAGTAGATTGCATGCAGTCCATTTCCTAAATACATAATAATTGTTGCCTTCGGGGAATCAAAAAGTTTCCATAAGTGATTCTCATAGATTTTCAATTGTGATGTCGCAAAATAGTGAAGTACAAAGCTTAATATCAATCCACAATACAGTCCCCAAAATCGAAATCTACCTTTCATTGCATGTCCTCCTTGTATACTTTGTGCAAATGAATTGAAAATATTTCCCTGTGTCATTTATTGAATTATCATTATTTTCAGAATACTATGAAAACAGATAGATTGTCAATTTGATTATATCAATAGAATGGACTGACATATCAGTGCGGACTATGAGAAAAAATAATTAAAATATGTTTATTTCTGTTTTTTCAACCGTTCTTTTTCTTCCCGCAGCAGTGTGACATTCAGATCATTTTCGCTGGCGGTTTTATCCACCCAGAGATTCAGGGAATCTACGGCGAGGGAAATTTCATCCAGCTTCTGGCTGATAAATGCGAAATCTTTAATCTCATCATCGGAGATTTTCCCGTCTCGGACAATCTGGATCAGTCTGCCGGTGAGTGGATTGATTTCATTGAGACAGGCAATTGTCTCCAAGATAATATTGGAGAGTTCGCCGACTTCCACTTCCGGAACGTAACGCTGCCCGATGGCACATTTATGGGAGCAGTAGTAATTGCAAAGATCCGGGCGTTTGTAGCAGTCCGCCATCTGCACGACGTCGTAAGGAGTCGGCTCCTGTGTTTCGTATTCAATTTTTTCAATCCGGGAGGAAGAAACTCCTGCCATCAGCTCACTTGCTTTCTCGCGGGTGAGTTCTTTTTCTTCCCGGCATAACTGATAGATTGTCTTATTTTCACGCGTTGATTGTTTTCCCATAATTTATATAAATCCTTTATCAAAATTTGTGATGAGTCCATATTTCCCGAAATCCGCGGAATATCAATATTTATTACTCTTTATTGAATATGTATTATCATGTCTTAAGTTATTATACTGGAATCATCGAAAGACAGCAAGAACAAGTAATTAAGGCGGTGTGTAAATGAATGCAGAACACAGAATACGGCTGATACGGGTGATAGAAAAAATAGAGAAAAATCCAAAGTTCAGCAAAAAAATTGGTATCAAAGATAAGACAAAAGAAAAATTACAGGAAAGACGAGGAGTAAGAGTATGAAGAAAAAAATTAAGATTGGATTTGTGGTGTTAGTTTTCATTGTGGTAAGCGTATGTGGAATGTCTGTTTACAGGCATTTCACAGCGCCGAAAAAGGAAAGTGTTCCGCTTGAGACGGTGATTCAGAATTCATCGGATCTGACAACGCAGAAAATGGTGATTTCAGACGTGTTCGAGTGTACGAAAGGAAAGATTCCATTGCTCACAAAGAAAGATTTTCTGGTACAGTACAGAACAACCGTAACTGCCGGATTTGATGTAAGCGAAGCAGAAGTGGAAGAGACAAAGGATAAGGTGACAATCACGATTCCGCATTGCACAGTCGATGAAGATTCGGTCAAGATTAAATCCGACGACATCACACTATATGATACGAATTTTGCAATGTTAAATGTAGAACCGGAAGATCTTCTGGAGGTGTTGGGCGAGGCAGAGACACGGGCAAAGAAGTTAGCAGAATCTGATGAATACGGATTTATCGCGGCAGCAGATGCGAATGCAGAAAATGTAGTACACAGCCTGTATGATAACATTGTAGATGGAAGAAAAGTTGTGGTAGAGTTTAAGTAAAAAAACAAAAAAATCCCCTTGTTTTGTGGTAAAATTACGATATATGATGTCAGCACGAAGCACAAAGTAATTTGCAGGCATTGTAATGTAAAATTGAGCTACAAAATAAAGGGATTTTTTTCGTGAATAAATTTTTCAATCATTACTGGATTATGGCTGCGGGATTAGAGATTGATGAAAAAAGGAGATTAAAATATGCCAAGAGTAAGAATTATTAAGAAAAATGATGAGTATTCTTCCGAGTATGACTTGGGAGATATTTTTGAAATCACAGGAACCTGGTACGGCGGCGTACACATTGAGGGAAAATCCGGGGTTCCGGTTTCGTTGGACAAGGATGAATATATGGAACTGGACACAGAACCACAGGAGCAAAAGAATCCGGCGGCAGGTGATGTGCCGGAGCGGGACATTCTTGTAGGAGATATTGTGCAACATTTTAAACGGGAGTGGGTGCCTTCTGAAACTTCGGAATACTTATACAAGGTTCTGGCATTTGCGCAGCATACGGAGACGGGAGAGAAGCTGGTCGTTTATCAGGGGATGTATCCGCCGTTCAAGATATGTGCCAGACCGTATGATATGTTTATGAGTGAGGTGGATCGGGAAAAATATCCAAAGATCCGGCAAAAATACCGATTTGAAAAAATAAAATTGTAGGAGAGTAGCGCCAGAGAAGCGTGGATATTCAGATGCCGGTCATGGATGGCTACATGGCAACGAAAAAGATCCGAAGTCTGGAAGATTCGGATCTTGCAAATATTCCAATTATTGCACTTTCTGCAAATGCATTTGAGGAAGACAGAAAAGCATCGACCGATGCCGGAATGAATGGACATCTGGCAAAACCGGTCAATGTATCAGAATTATTGAAAATGCTTTGTAAACTGCTTTAGCAAAAATTTGATTTCTGCAAAATATTCCCGGAACATATTGTTCGGCAGATATACTTTCGTGGAGCCGCAGGAAATACCGTAAGCGTTTGGTATCTTCTGCGCCCGCGCAATCTGCATAGCGCGGAACATATGAAAATCATTGGTCAAAATCCCAATGGTATTCGTTGTGTTGCTATCCAGTGTGTGATTTATCGTATCTGCAGAAATCAGTTTCATGCTGTTAGTCAGATTCTGAGCGGTGGTGGTTGATTTATCCTCCAGAATAATGCGCCCGGAATCAATTCCGCGTTTCACCAGATAATCTGCCATGCAGCTTGCCTCTGTAAAGGGTTCGTTAGATCCCTGGCCGCCGGTGACAATGCATCGGGTTTCCGGATTTGCAGACAGATATTCATAAGCCTTGTCCAGTCGAAATTTTAGGACCGGGCTTGGACCATTTTTACAGACTTGTGCACCTAACACGATAAGATAGTCCAGATTATCAGGACCCGCTACATGCATCTGGCTTATGATTAGTCCTTCAATAATAAGGAAAGATGCCAGACAACCGGCAAATATAATGACAATTCCTTTTTTTAGAATATCAGGGAACATTTTCCATAGATTAAAATGAATTCCCAAAGCAACGCATATAAAAAAGACAGCCAAAACGAGCCAGACTGCGAAAAATGCTGTACCAGAGCCAATAGCGCGGACTGCAATGCCGTATGTGCCACATACTAAAGCCAGTATAATGCATAAAAGAAATAAAAAAGTGTGCATGTAAATGATAAACCTTTCTACAAATTTATTTACATTCTATCATAGATTGGTAAGAAATCCTACCTTTTTACATTGTATCGAAAATGTGAAAGCTTTATAATGGAACGATAGAAATTCGAATGAAAAATGTTGATAAAAAGGGGATAAGCAGATGGATTATAACCGGATCGTGCAGGAAATATTAAATATTGGAGAAGAGCTGTTGAAAAGCGGGGCAGAAATATTTCGTGTGGAGGACAGTCTGTATCGCATGTGCAGAAGTTATGGATTTGTGCGAAGTGACGTCTATGCTTCGCAGATTAATATTCAAATGACGGTGGAGACGCCCGAAGGAGAGATTATCACACAGATCCGTTATATTGAAATGACGAGTCCTCATTATGATAAACTGGATCAGCTTAATAACTTGTCCAGATATGTTTGTGCCAATACTCCGAAACAAGCAGAGATTCATGAACGTTATGAAAAAATTGCAAAAAGTAAAGTACTTGCATTTCCACTTATGGTGTTAGCACAGATCGTAAGTGGAACTTCATTTGCAATTTTTTTCGGAGGAGGACGAAATGATGCGATTGTAGCCGTTTTTGCGTCGGCTGCAATGGCACTTACCGGATACTGGATTGGAAAACAGGAAAAGAATCCGATGATTTATAATCTGGTCCTCGCATTTGTAACAGAGATGGTGATACTTTTAGCAGAAAAAATGGGAGTTGCAATTCATTCGGATCGTATCATGATCGGGATTGTCATGGTGATGATCAGCACCCTTGGCGTGATCAATGGACTGCGTGATGTTGTTCAGAGAAACTTTACTTCCGGAACTCTGGAGATTATGAATTCTGTGCTTGGAGCCCTCGGAATTGCATTTGGAATTGCTTTAGCAATGAAAATGTTGCGTGGCGGTGGAAATGCGGGAGGAGCAGTGCTAAACTCCAATATATTTGTGCAGGCGGTTTCGGTGTCAGTCGGAAGTATCGGACTGGCTGGAATTTATCAGATACGTGGCAAAAAAGTTATTTATTCAGGGATCGGAGCATTTCTGACATGGACAGTCTATCTGATCGTGAGACAATTCGGCGGCAGTTATTTGTTCGGAATGCTTCTGGCATCTGTATTTGTGGGAATGTATGCATTTGTAATGGCCAGAATGAATAAAGCGCCGTCCACAATCTTTCTGACAGCATCCGTATTTCCGCTGATGCCGGGAGCCAATCTTTATTATATGATGTACGGCTGCGTGAAGCAGAACCTGACGCTTGCCGTAGAACATATGATTCTTCTGGTGGAGACCTGTCTGATGATCGTATTTGGATTTTTACTTGTGGATATTTTATCGAGAAGCGTGATGCGGATTTTGGGACAGGAATATCATATTGGAAAGAATCCGTAATGGAAAAAATAATCGGATCAGGGGAATATTTTGCCCGAAAAAGAAACATACTACTTGTATTCTTTGAAAAAGAAAAGGGAGTTGGAATACATGAAATTAGTAAAAGGGGCGCAGAGTATAGCATATGACCGGGCACCTTATCTCATCAGCAGTGCATCTGTTGTCGGGAAAAAAGAAGGGGCAGGGCCGATTGGAGAAATGTTTGACCTGGTCGGAGAAAGTGATTTGTTTGGAGAAAATACGTGGGAGGAAGCAGAGAGCACGATGCAAAGAGAGGCCTGTCTGCTTGCCATGGGAAAGGCGCATGTCAGCCAGAATCAGGTACGGTATCTGTTTGGCGGGGATCTTCTAAGACAGGGAATTGCAACGAGCATGGGAGTGGAAAAACTGCAGATTCCGATGTTCGGGCTTTACGGGGCGTGTTCAACATCGGGAGAAGCATTGGCATTGGCATCTATGAGTGTGGCAGCAGGATATGGCGAATATATACTTGCAGTGACCTCCAGTCATTTTGGAAGTGCGGAAAAAGAATTTCGTTTTCCACTAAGTTATGCGAATCAAAGACCATTGTCTGCCCACTGGACTGTGACTGGAAGTGGAGCGTTTCTTGTGGGGAAAAAGGAGAGCCATGTGAGGATAAGTGGTCTGACAGTGGGGAAAATTGTGGATTACGGTCTGAAAGATTCGCAGAACATGGGAGCGTGTATGGCGCCGGCGGCCTGTGATACAATCTGGCAGAATTTACAGGATTTTGGAAGAACGCCGGAAGATTATTCCCGGATTATTACCGGAGATCTCGGATATGTGGGACAGAGCATTCTTTTTGATCTGCTGCTTGAAAAAGGTTATGATATCCGTGGAAAACACCTGGACTGTGGTATGACGATCTTTGATCAGCAGACCCAGGACACCCATGCGGGAGGCAGCGGATGCGGGTGCGCGGCAACGGTACTTTCAGCATATATTCTTCCCAAAATCGAACGGGGAGAATGGGAACGTGTGTTGTTTGTGCCTACAGGAGCACTCATGTCTACAGTCAGCTACAACGAAGGTGCAAGTGTGCCGGGGATTGCCCACGCGATTGTGTTGGAGCATGAAGCTTAGAATATAAGTAGATCTTTGGTTTTCGAAATGGAGAGGAGACAGATATGGATTATATAAAAGCATTTATTATAGGCGGAATCATCTGTGCTCTGACGCAGATCCTGCTGGATAGGACAAAACTAATGCCAGGGCGTATCATGGTACTTCTAGTGTGCAGCGGGGCAGTTCTTGGAGCGATTGGAATCTATCAGCCATTCCAGGATTTTGCCGGAGCTGGTGCGAGCGTACCATTGTGTGGGTTCGGGAACCTTCTTTGGAAAGGGATCCAAGATGCTGTAGATCAGGAAGGATTCATCGGAGTGTTCCTGGGAGGATTCAAAGCCAGTGCAGCCGGCATTAGCGCAGCATTAATATTCGGATATCTCGCATCATTGATATTCAGTCCTAAAATGAAAAGATGACTTTTTATATCGCTCAGATTAGACAGGATTTTCTATGCCTGCTGCGTCATATATTACAGTTTTCTCCGCAAACTCGCCAAAAGGCAGGCTCAGACAGTGCTCCGAAAACTGAATTATACTCGCAGGCATAACGAAAATCCTGCCATTAATCCTCGCGATGTAGAAAGTTCAGGCGGAAGTTGTGTGCGGGGACTTGGTGTGCTCGTTCCTGCGAAAGCCTCACTATAGTCACCAAGAAATTAAACATGAAACATAAAAATTAAGAAATACTTCATAATTTCTACCGGAAGTATTTCTTTTTTTATGTTTTAATGAACGTATGTAATATATAATTGAGAAAATAGATTTTTCAATTCTTCAAGAATGAAAAATCTGTATAACAATGTATATAAAGGAATTAAACATAAACCAAGAGGGAGGGTATATGGAAAAAGTCATAGAGGTAAAGAATCTGTATAAACTCTACCGCGTGGGTGATGAAGTCGTGCGTGCCTTAGATGGCGTAGATTTTAATATTTATAAGGGCGAGTTCTGCGCGATTGTCGGAACATCAGGATCTGGTAAATCGACCCTTCTGAATATGCTGGCAGGGCTTGAAAAACCGACAAAAGGCGAGGTCATCATTAGCGGCGAGCATATTGAAAAGAAGAATGAAGAAGAGCTGGTAAAGTTCCGGCGGGACAATGTAGGATTTATCTTTCAGTCTTTCCACCTGCTGGGGACTATGAATGCAGTGGAAAATGTAGCTCTGCCGTTGAGCTTTCGCGGAGTCCCGAAAGATGTAAGATTAAAAAAAGCGGATAAGATGCTGGATCTTGTAAATCTTGGAAAGCATAAGAAACATATGCCAAACCAGATGTCTGGCGGACAGCAGCAGCGAGTCGGTGTAGCGAGAGCGCTTGTGGTAGATCCGAAGATTATTTTTGCGGATGAACCAACGGGAAATCTGGATTCCCATACATCGGAAGAGGTCATGAAACTGATGCAGCAGGTAGTAAGGCAGCAGAAGAAAACATTAGTCATGGTAACTCACGATAATCATCTCGCGACCTATGCAGACCGGGTATTTCATATCAGCGACGGTAAGATCATCAAGATAGAAGATCATCGGTCAGGAACTGAACATACAGAAGATAGAGATAAAGCGATTTCGGGAAATATGAATCCAGGAGATACAGAATATTTAAAAAGATAGAAAGAATGGGAGTAGTAAGGAGGAACAGGAAAATGACAAAATCAAGGAGAGTAATGGCGGTCATTGTAGCGGCGCTATTGATTGTAGCAATGATCCTGCCGGGGCTGGTGGTGAAGGCAGAGGCAGCAGACGGAGAAGAAACCGGAGAAACTGGCCCTGTGACCACGAAGGTGACGATTAAGTCCAAGGATAATAAAACACTGCAATATAAACCGGGAGAATCCCAGAAGTGGACACTGGTGATCACTAATAAGACAGAGCAGGATTTGAGTAATTTATCTGTATCTCCGGATATGGGTGGTGAAAATGCAGATGCATGGCCATTCAAGACGGATTATCAGAAATATGAGCAGAAAATTGATACACTGAAAGCTGGACAGAAGACAGAGATTTCTTTTGATTTTTTGCAGAGAGACGACGCCGGAACACGCAGATATTACATTCCATTTTCTGTATATGAAGGTGATAATGATAAGCCAATCGCAACCCATAAATTATATGTATACGCGACAGAAAAGCCGCAGGCAGATAACTCTCAGAATCAAGGTGACAATGGAAATGGTGGCGATGCTATGACAGCTTCTGTTGGCAATGACGAGCCGGCAGTCTACAGTGGTGGCGGCAGTGGAAGCAGTTCCGATGGATCTGTACCACGAGTAATCGTAACAGGGTTTGATACCAATCCGGCAGAGGTACATGCAGGAAGTGATTTTACACTGACGATTCATTTGAAAAATACATCGAAGAAAACAAAAGTCCAGAATATGTTGTTTGAGCTGGAAGCTCCGACGGAAGGTACTGATGAGCAGACAAGTGCGCCGGCATTTCTGCCAACTTCCGGTTCGAATTCTATTTATCTTAATGGAATTAAAGCTGACGGTACCGCAGATATTTCTATTACATTGAATGCGAAAGCGGATCTGCTGCAGAAGCCGTACAGCATCAATTTGAGCATGAAGTACGAAGATTCACAGGCAACCCAGATTGAATCTTCTTCATCAATCTCTATTCCGGTAAAACAGGACGCAAGATTCGAATTCAGCGAATTTGAAATCAGCCCTCAGACCATCGAGGTCGGCGGTGAGACAAATGTTATGTGCAGTCTTTATAATCTGGGAAGAATTAAACTGTATAATGCAAAAGCCAGATTTGAAGGCAATGGAATCAAAAAACAGGAGATTTTCATCGGAAATGTGGACGCAGGTGCAACCGGTTCTATTGATGCCATGTTGCAAGGTGAAAAAGTGACGAATGGAAATTCTAAGATCACGATGACTCTTTCTTATGAAGATGAATCGGGAAATATATCTGAAACTACGAAGGATTTTGAGCTGGAAGTTACTGAAGCAGTAGATGACTCTGATATGTATATGAATACAGACGGTGATGTGGACGCAGGCAGCAGCGGATTTCCGGTTGTTCCGGTCGTAGTAGTGATCGTGATCATAGCCGGTGCAGTGGCAGCAGTAGTATTTGTAAAGAAAAAGAAGAAAAAGCAGATGTTAAATGAAGAGGAGGAGCTGCTGGATGAGTTGGATAGATCTTCTGAGGATGAGCGCGAGCAACCTTAAAAGACGAAAGCTTCGTACATTTCTTACGGTGCTCGGAGTCGTCATCGGAACAGCATCTATCGTAGTTATGGTGTCTCTTGGACTTGGACTTCAGAAATCAGTCTATGATGAGATGGAGCAGTCAGGGGGACTTACGACTATAAACGTAACGGGCAGCGAATCTGTCGGAGATGGGATGATGTATTCATCGAACTCCGATAATTCCGATGAGGCAAGCAAATATATTGATGACAATTGTGTGAAAAAATTCGGTGAGCTGGAACATGTAAAAGCAGCAGCACCAATCTATGAAACATCCGCAATTTGTCTGAAAGGGAAATATGAAGGATATATTTCCCTGTACGCAAGTACACCGGAGGGCTTGAGAATGAGAGATATCAAGCTGGCAGATGGAGGAACTCTTCCAAAATCCGGGACTGGAAAGCTGGAGCTGGTTTATGGTAACAATGTTCTGGCCAATTTCAGTGAGAGAGGAAATAATTCATCAGGATATTGGGAGACAGGAGAACTTCCGGACATTGATCTGATGAAGGATTCTATGTTTATGATCCTGGATCAGGATGCTTATTACAACAGTCAGAGTTCCGGTGGGCTTCAGGCCGATGCAGGAACTGACGGAAATGGAACATCCAATGTTCCGCAGTCAGCCAAGAAACATATTGTAACTGCCAGTGGCGTTGTGGCAGGAGGTGTTGACGATTATAATATGAATTCCTACTATGTATTCTGTGATCTGGATACATTAAAACAGATTATGAAAAAGGAATTCAAAGGAAGAGTGATTCCGGGGCAGCCGTCTACAAAGTCAGGGAAAGCCTACAAAGAATTCTATTATTCTTCAGCGCAGGTCAAAGTAGATGATATGAGTAATGTCAATGATGTGGCAAAACAGATCCGCGAGATGGGGTATAATGTAGAGACAAATGTTGAATATATGGACAGCATGAAAAAGCAGATGGCAGTGATCCAGGCAGTGCTTGGTGGAATCGGAGCTATTTCCCTGATTGTTGCAGCAATCGGAATTGCAAATACGATGATGATGTCCATATATGAGAGAACAAAAGAGATCGGAGTCATCAAAGTACTTGGCTGCAGCCTGAAAAACATTAAGCAAATGTTTCTGATTGAAGCAGCATTTATCGGACTCCTCGGTGGAATAGTCGGAAATATGGTGAGCTTTGCAATGTCTGGTGCAATCAATATGGTAACAGCACAAAGCTCGGCACTGGGAGTAGAAGGAAATATTTCTTATATTCCGGTATGGCTGGTGCTTATTTCTCTTGGATTTGCGATGCTGGTCGGAATGGTGGCGGGATATTTCCCGGCGCTTCGGGCAATGAGACTGAGTCCGCTTGCGGCAATCCGCAGTGAATAAAGTAAGCAAGAACAGGTGAAAAGGGGACAGGTGAAAAAATCACCTGTCCCAAAGTCTTTTATTCTTTTATTCTTCTATTATATGAATTTCCAGATAGTCAAATTCAATAGAATCTACGAAGTTATCCTGATGAAATCTTGTCTTTGCATGTCTTTTGAATTCATCAATATTGGAATCCAGCCAGATTGGATTGCTCAGATCAAATTCATGGCAGACTTCGTCAATTGCATGAAAAATCTTGTGTGTGCGGGTGTCATCGTTATCAACTTCTATGACAGTATCCCGCAGCATTCTATTATCTTTAAATTCTTTTGCCCATAATCGGAACATAGAAAATCCTCCTTGTATAATTTTTAGCGGTTGATAATAATGATGTAATCGGATTGCTCCATTGCTATGCAATTCCCGCAATCCTTGAACACCTCGAACTCCCATAAAATGGTGTATTCACACCATTTTATTTCGTCCTCGGTGTTCAGCGTGTCAAAAAGTATAAATTGCTTATTTGTGCGAGCACAAACACAATTTATACTTTTGACACTTACATCATATCGATTACATTTCCGTCCAGATCTTTCCAGATGAATTCCTGGTCATAGATCATATATCCATGTGCGGAATTCTCTTTTGGAATAGACACAGAACCTGGATTCATGTAAATGAAATCAGCCATATCCTGATTTGCAGGAATGTGTGTGTGTCCATTCAGGAGAATATCTCCCTTCTTTAACATAGGCGGATTTGCAGGATTATGGTGATGACCGTGAGTTGCAAAAATAGTATGACCGTCCAGCTCAATAAAACAGTAATCGGCAAGAATTGGGAATTCCAGTACCATCTGGTCTACTTCGGTGTCGCAGTTGCCGCGGACACATAACAGATTCTCTTTCATAGCATTTAACATAGCAATGACAGCCTTTGGGTTGTAGTCTTTTGGCAGATCATTTCTTGGCCCATGATAAAGAAGGTCACCTAATAATAATAGTTTGTCAGCTTTTTCCCTTTTGTATGCTTCAATCATTTTCTCACAATAATATGCAGAACCATGTATATCAGATGCAATCATTAATTTCATAAGTTTTATTTCCTCCAGAATTCGTAAATATATTTAGTTACAACTTTTCTACGACGGATTATAGCACAAAAGAAAGCAGACGTGTATAATTATGATAAATTCAAGTGGATTTTATACAAGAAAGGAAATACGATTATGGAAGATGAAATTATTGAAATATATGAATATAATGATCAGACACTCGAGTTATCACTTGTGACAGAAGAGGAAATCCCGGAGGCACTTGAAGTTGTCAGAGATACATTTGAAAGGACAAAGAATAAAAAGTACAAGGTCTTTCGCCTGGAATCTGATGAAAAAATGCGTTCTTATATGACAGACAAAGGATTTGCAGTAAAAGCGATGCGTTATGGCGAGATGGTGGCAGTGTTTGTTGTCCAGACGGAAGGCGTGGACAAAATTCTTGCGGAAACCGGACTTGAACTTAGCGAGGAAGAAAGGAAAAGTGTTGCATTGATCTATTCCTGGTATCCTATGACTTATATAAGAAATGGGGAGGGGGTACCGGTACGATTGATTAATAAGATGATGCGTGCAGCAGAAAAAGTGATGTGGGACAGAGGTATCCATTATGCGGCAGGAATTATAGATTATGGAGTTGCACGGGCAATGGGAACATTTGGGCGCAGCAGATATGAGGAAAGAGGAGATTTTCAGAAAGAAAACGGAGAAATGCAGACGCTCTTCTGGAAGGATCTGAAGAAAGTAGAGAGTCATTTGATGAATGGCGATGATGATTGTCCTTGGTTCTGTATTGAACAGGCCCAGGAGCAGGAAGGACCGGAAATTTATAATTTTATGCAGAGAATTTATGAGGGCATTCCGGATAAGAGCTGGTTCAGTATGGATAAAGAGGAGAAGATTCTTCGCTATGTGGCGACAGCAGGATTTGCAGTAAAAGCAGAGGCTCCGGTGGGAGGACATGAATACGAACTGGCAGGAATTTTTATAGCCCGGACATCAGAACTTGGGGAGGAGAATCTGGGAAAATATCTGAATTTAAACGAGGAAGAGCTTACCCGTGTCGCGCATATGGAAATTGCGATGGTAGATGAAGAATTCCGGGGAAGAGGTCTGCAAAAAGAACTGATGAAAACAGCGGAAGAACATTTGAAATTCTTAGGGTATCACTGGCTTATGGGGACTGCTCATCCGGAAAATGTGTACAGTGTGAATAATTTCCGAAAACTCGGGTATGAGATTGTGGCCAAGGACCTGAAATACGGCGGACTTCCGAGATATGTTTTTTGCAAGAAAATATAAGGATGTCATGATAATAAAAGACTGCAGAAAATAAATGTTTTTAATCTACATCTATTTCTGCAGCCTTTTCATGTAATTGCACACTTTTTTAATATATTTCCTGAATTGGTAATTCGGACAGCTTAAGTGTATTAAGATAATTAATGATCTGCTTCCCAGCGTCCCGAAGCTCCACATGGAAGGATCAGTCCGGAGCTTGTGACCGGAAGGCCGATTTCCTGGGAATCCACATGTCCGTGGAAAGATTTTAATTCTGTTCCGAGCATGTAAGTTAATACGGCAGGAGCAAGCCCTGTTGTATAGGAGTTGATCAGGAAGAAAAGTGGATCCTCAGAAAGAATCTGAGTACACAGCTTAATAAGTGGATGAATGGCATCCTCGATCTTCCAAATCTCACCTTTTGGTCCGCGACCGTAAGACGGCGGATCCATAATGATAGCATCGTAATGATTGCCGCGGCGGATTTCTCGTTCTACAAATTTTACACAGTCATCTACAAGCCAGCGAATCGGTTTATCGGACAATCCGGATGATGCGGCATTCTCCTTCGCCCAGGCTACCATACCTTTGGAAGCGTCTACATGAGTGACATGTGCGCCGGCAGCGGCTGCTGCAAGTGTAGCTCCGCCGGTGTAGGCAAACAGGTTCAGAACTTTGACCGGGCGTCCGGCATTGCGGATCTTATCACCGAACCAGTCCCAGTTCGTTGCCTGCTCCGGAAAAAGTCCAGTGTGTTTGAAACTGAATGGTTTTAAATTGAATGTCAGCTCACCATAGTGAATTTGCCACTGTTCTGGTAAATCAAAAAACTCCCATTCACCGCCGCCTTTTTTGCTGCGGTGGTAGTGACCGCTCATATGCTTCCAGCCTTTTTCTTTTTTTGGGGTATCCCAGATGACCTGCGGGTCCGGGCGTACCAGTGTGTAATCACCCCAGCGTTCCAGTTTTTCGCCGCCGCTGCAGTCGATGACTTCATAATCTTTCCATTTATCTGCAATCCACATAATAAAACTCCTTTAAAATTTATATAGAAAATCATTGGATATTTTACGGATTTTACCGTTCAGACTGAAGTACAGTGCTATTTTGCACAAAAACTCAGTATCATAAGTGTAGCATAGGCACAGCACATTTTCAATTATAGATATTTTCTATATAAACGGACAATTATTATAAAAGTCAATTTGAAGATGTGCGAGAATCCTCTTATAATATAAAGAGGAGGGAGAAATTATGTTTATTGACACACACATGCACGAAATGACATATTCACCAGACAGCTTCCTGAAGCTGGAAGAGATGGTTCGGATCGGTAAGGAGAAAGGGCTTGGAGCGCTTTGCATTACGGATCATGACAGTATGGGGCTTAAGGACTATGCAGCAGAATATACAGCGAGGACAGGCTTCCCGATTTTTGTTGGGATTGAGTTTTATTCTCTTCAGGGAGACATTGTCGCATTTGGAATTGAAGATTACCCGAAAGAGCGGATCCCGGCACAGGATTTTATAGATCTTGTAAAAGCACAGGGAGGCGTTTGTTTTGCAGCGCATCCATTCCGCAATAATAACCGTGGCCTGGAGGAGAATCTGGCTTTGGTACACGGCCTGGACGGTGTGGAAGTACTCAATGGAAGTACATCTTTTGCAGCATGTATGAAAACAGCGGCATATGCAAGGCAGTATGGATATTTTACACTTGGTTCCAGTGACTGTCATGTGCCGGAAAAAGTCGGTGTGTGTGCGACATATTTTCCAAATGAGGTCAGAACGATGGATGAATTCCTGACAGAGTTCAAAAAGGGACAGATGAAGCCGGCATATTATGTTCAGGGTGGTTATCGTGTCCTGGAAGTCCAGAATAACGACAAAAAAGTCCCCGATAGTATAAAAATACCATTTACCTTTCCAGCTAGAAGTGATAGTATGTATCTATAGTGCGCGTAAGAAGTGGTATATTTAAATAAAAGAAAGGTGGAAATATACAATGATTACAGTTGACGCAATGGGAGATAACTGCCCGATTCCGGTTATCAAGACAAAAAAAGCAATGGATGCACTTACAGGACCGGAGACAATCGAAGTATTAGTTGATAACGAGATTGCCGTACAGAATGTGACAAAGATGGCTACAAGTGCCGGAGGAAAAGTTACATCTGAGCAGAAAGCTGAGAAAGAGTATGTTGTTACGATTGAGATGGAAGGAGCACCGGCAGCAGAGGATGATGCGCAGGACGACAATACAGTTGTTGTAATAAGCTCTGACCGCATGGGTACAGGTAACGATGAACTTGGTAAAGTCCTGATCAAAGGATTTATTTTTGCTGTAACTCAACTTGATAAATTACCAAAGACTATGCTTTTCTATAATGGAGGAGCAACACTTACAACTGAAGGATCTGATTCATTAGAAGATCTGAAATCTCTGGAAGCACAGGGAGTAGAGATTATGACATGTGGAACATGTCTGGATTACTATGGATTAAAAGACAAGCTTGCAGTAGGTTCTGTGACGAATATGTACAGCATTGTTGAGACACAGGCAAAAGCAACTAAGATCATTAACCCATAAGATGAGCACGCGAAGGGCGTGCCAGATGCTGTCTTGGGGGACAGCTCTGGAATTACCGGATTGAGATGAAAAGAGGAGCCTTCTGTTGTGACTGAATGGAAAGCTCCTTTTATTCATATATAATTATTTATTCAACATTGAGGAGGAATTAAGAAAAATGAAAACAAATGTCAAGTTGACTAGCTTAAGCAAGACTTCGGGGTGAGCGGCCAAAATAGGTCCGGAGACCCTTGCTCAGGTACTGAGTAAGCTGCCAAAATTTCAGGATGATAAGTTAATAGTAGGGATTGAGACATCCGATGATGCAGCCATCTATAAAGTCACTGACGATATCGCGATGATTCAAACGGTAGATTTTTTCACTCCGATTGTTGATGATCCTTATATGTTCGGACAAATCGCCGCAGCCAATTCATTGAGTGATGTATGGGCTATGGGTGGGGAACCGGCGGTTGCACTGAATATTGTTGGATTCCCGAATTGTCTGGATCCGGCAATCCTTGGTGATATACTGGCTGGTGGTGCAGATAAAGTAAAAGAAGCAGGAGCAGTGCTGGTAGGCGGACATTCTGTACAGGACGATGAGCCGAAGTATGGATTGTGCGTGTCTGGTTTTGTACATCCTGACAAGATATTCAAGAACTATGGATGCAGACCGGGAGATATTCTTGTATTGACAAAACAGATCGGAAGCGGTGTGGTAAATACAGCAATCAAAGCTGATATGGCATCACCTTCCGCAATCCGTGAAGCGGAGACGGTCATGGCGTCATTGAATAAACTTGGAAAACAAGTAGTTGAGAAATTCGACGTATCTGCATGTACAGATATTACAGGATTTGGACTTTTAGGACACTGTGTAGAGATGGCATCTGCCAGTGAAGTAACTTTCGAGATCAATGTCCGTGATATCGAATATTTTGCAGATGCAATTGACTATGCGAAGATGGGACTTGTTCCGGCGGGGGCATACAAGAACCGCGGATATTCTATCGATCAGGTCGAGGTTGGACATGTGGAAGATTTCTATCTGGATCTTCTGTATGATCCACAGACATCAGGTGGATTGTTGATGAGTGTGGCACCGGAGAATCTTCAGGAGATGCTTGCAGATTTTCGCGCGGCACATATGGATACTAAGGTTTCTATTATTGGAAAAGTGGCAGAGAAGAGCGATAAGCTGATTCGTCTGTATTAGTCAGACGAACAAAAGAATAAGAAGGGGAACAAAGAAGTCATGAATAAGAATATGTTATACCGCAGCATTCCGAAAGTGGATGTATTGCTGGAAGACCCGGAGATTCAGGGTCTGATTGAAACATACAGCCGGGATACGGTAGTGGAATCGATTCATTTGGAGATGGATGCACTTAGAAAATATATCGGAACATGCGAGGATGAGGAAAAGGCAAAAGAACAGATTGGGAATCTGAATATGAATGTTCGAAGAACAGTAACTGCCATGCATACACCGAATATGCGTTCAGTCATCAATGGTACAGGAACGATTCTTCATACGAACCTTGGACGAGCACCGATCAGCCAGAAACACATGAATCGGATCGCTCAGATTGCAACGGGATATTCTAATCTGGAATACAATCTGGAAGCCGGAAGACGCGGAGAGAGATATTCACATTTTGAAAAACTGCTCTGTAAGATTACGGGTGCAGAGGCTGCAATGGCGGTAAATAATAACGCGGCAGCTGTTATGCTTATTTTAAGTTCCCTTGCAAAAGGAGGCGAAGTCGTTGTATCCCGCGGTGAGCTTGTTGAAATCGGTGGAAAATTCCGGGTTCCAGATGTTATGGAACAAAGTGGAGCAACACTGGTAGAAGTCGGAACGACTAACAAGACACATTATGATGATTATGAGAGTGCAATTACAGAAGAGACAAAGGCGCTTCTGAAAGTTCATACAAGTAATTATCGAATCGTAGGATTTACAGATACAGTAGGAATTGATGAATTGATTCCGATTGCGAAAGAACATGATATCCCGGTCGTTGAAGATCTGGGAAGCGGTGTTCTGATCGATCTTAGCAAATATGGGATCACTTATGAACCTACTGTTCAGGATTCCATCAGAAAAGGAGCAGATGTGGTGTGCTTCAGCGGTGATAAGCTGCTTGGAGGTCCGCAGGCTGGAATTATTATCGGTAAGAAAAAATATATCGATATGATGAAAAAGAACCAGCTTACTCGTGCTCTTAGAATTGATAAATTTACAGCAACAGCACTGGAACTGGTACTTCAGGAATACCTGTCTGAGGAAAATGCAATCCAGAATATTCCGGTACTTAAGATGATTACAAAGTCTTATGACGAGACGGTTGCAGAAGCAAAGACATTTAAGCGTATGCTTCAGAGAGCAAAGCTGCCTGCAGCTTATGAAGTTGTGGATTGTGAATCTCAGATTGGCGGAGGATCTCTTCCGCTGGAACGAATTCCAAGTGCTGCAGTTACAATCCATCCGGAAAAGATCAGTGTTCCGGAACTGGAAGAACGTATGAGACATTTGCCTGTTCCGATTATTCCAAGAACGGTAAATGATACGATCCTTTTGGATGTGAGAACATTGGATAAAGATGCAATGACACTTGCTGTAAAGCAGTTAAAAGAGATGGATATATTAGAAGAAACAAGCCTTTTATAGAGACAATTAGGAGTATAGAGACAGATGAAGAATATTATCATTGGTACAGCCGGACATATCGATCATGGAAAGACAACTTTGATCAAAGCTCTTACAGGAAGAAATACAGACCGCTGGGAAGAAGAACAGAAGAGAGGAATCACCATAGATCTTGGATTTACATATTTTGATCTTCCAAGTGGAGACCGTGCGGGAATTATCGATGTTCCTGGACATGAGAGATTTATCAACAATATGGTGGCCGGAGTTGTAGGAATGGATCTGGTGCTTCTTGTTATTGCGGCGGATGAAGGAATTATGCCACAGACAAGAGAACATATGGATATCTTACATCTTCTGGGAATTGAAAAGAGTATTATTGTCCTGAATAAATGCGATATTGTAGATGAGGAATGGCTGGAACTAGTGGAAGAGGAAGTGCGTGAAGAATTAAAAGGCACATTTCTGGAAAAAGCACCGGTATGTAAGGTGTCTGCTGCAACCGGTCAGGGACTGGAAGAACTGATTCAGGTGATCGAGCATATGACAAGTGATGAAGTTGTAGCTAAAGATGTGAATACAATTCCGAGACTTCCGATTGACCGCGCATTTACATTGTCCGGGTTTGGCACGATCATTACCGGAACCCTTGTGTCTGGTACGATTCGTAAAGAAGATACTCTGGAAATGTATCCGATTGGCAAAGAGTGCAAGATTCGCAGCATTCAGGTGCATGGCCAGGATAAAAAAGAGTGTTATGCGGGACAACGTGTGGCAATTAATCTGTCTAATGTTAAGAAAAAAGAAATTCAGCGAGGCTGTGTGCTGGCACCGCCGGCAAGTATGAAAAATACAGACTTGCTGGATGTAAAGATGAATATACTGGATTCCTCTATGCGGGTATTGACGAATCATACGAGATTACATCTGTTTACAGGAACGAGTGAAATTTTATGTCGTGCAGTCCTTCTTGATAAAGAAGAGATTGGACCAGGTGAGAGTGGATATGTTCAACTTCGCCTGGAAGATGAAATTGCAGTACGCAGAGGCGATAAGTTTGTAGTCCGTTTTTATTCTCCGATGGAGACGATTGGGGGAGGCGTGATTCTTGAACCAAATCCGGGTGTGAAGAGACGTTTTCAACAAGATGTGATTGAAGAACTTAAGAGAAAAGAATCCGGTTCTTCAGCGGATGTAATTGAACTTCATATAAAAGAACATGGAGACACAATGATCACTTCTGCAGAACTTGCAAAGCTGACGGCATTGTCCATGGATGAGGTGAACCAGGATATAGAAGAATTAAAAGAGAATGGTCAGATTTTTGTATTCCCGATGAAAAAAGATACATTTACATGGCATGCGGATTCAAAACGTGGAGCAGTACAGGCGATTGTGAAGAGTCTGGAATCCTATGAAAAAGAGAATCCGTATCGTTATGGAATGAAGAAAGCGGAAGTGCAGATGACACATTTTAAGGGAATGAAACCGAATGTGTTTGATAAGGTCATTGAGCTGTTGGAAACTGAGGGATATGTGAAACGTGTCGGAGAATTTTTGTGCACACCTCAGTTTGAAATAAAGAAAGATGAGACGTATAACAAGATAGCAAAGACCGTTCTTGGTACATTTGAAAGTGCGAAATATGACTTTGCAAAATATTCAGAGATTGACTTTGGAAAGACTCCAAGAGCAACGGCTGATGATATCCTGAATGTATTGCTGGTCGAGGGTAAAGTAGTAAAAATCGCAGAAGATATGTATACACTGACGGAATATATGGAAGAAGCAAAGAATATCATTCGGGAGAAATTAGCGGAAGATCCGGTTATTACGATTGCTCAGGTACGAGATATATTTGCGACCAGCCGAAAGAGTGCGAAACCAATTTTGGAATATATGGACAGTATCAAAGTTACCAAGAAAGTCGGAGCGGAAAGTGAAAGGGTAGCATACTAATGAACTTGAAACAATTAGAGGCTTTTGTACAGGTATCTGAAAGTGGCAGCTTTTCGAAGGCTGCCAAAGAACTTTTCCTGACACAGCCGACCATCAGTGCGCATATTTCCTCCCTGGAAAAGGAATTGAATGTACGGTTATTTATAAGAAATACAAAAGAAGTAAGTCTGTCAGATGACGGAAAAGATCTGTACCGTTATGCGAAGCAGATCACAGATCTTGAAAAGGCGATAGAAGAACGGTTTTATATGGATAGTGATGATGGAAAACATGTTATCACAATTGCGGCATCAACAATACCTGCGCAGTATCTTCTGCCGAAAGTATTGATGTGTTACAGAGAACGCTATCCAAAAGAGCAGATTAAGATTATGGAAACCGATAGTAGTGAAGTGGTTACACAGGTTGTAGATCACATGGTCGATGTCGGCTTTACAGGTACTGTACTTGAGAAAAAGCACTGCAAGTACATACCTTTCTATAAGGATGAACTGGCTGTGATCGCTCCGGATACACCGGAATATAGAATACTGAAAGAACAGAATCGTGATGACATTGACTGGATTAAAAGGAAACCGTTGATTTTACGTGAAGAAGGATCAGGTACTAGAAAAGAAGCGGAAAAACAGTTGAAAAATGCTGGAATATTCATGGAGGATTTGGATATTGTGGCGAGCATTGCGAATCAGGAGACAATTAAAAAGTCTGTAAAACAAGGCATGGGGATTACGGTTCTTTCCAGACTGGCAGCTGAGGATGAAGATGGCCTGCTTATATTCCCGATTCCGGGCGCTGATGAAGGACGAGATATCAATTTGGTCTATAATAAAAATTATCAGATGACAAGATCGGCAGACCGTTTTATCCGGATCGTAAAGGAAGTATATGACATAGAATAGTGGTTACGGAACATATAAGTGACTATGAAATATATAAATGACTATGAAATATATCAGTGACTTGTTTAAAGAAAGAGAAAGAGATAGAATTAAGTTTGTACAATGATGTTGTGACCCTGGCATCATACAATAAATATATAGAAGCGACGAAAGGGGATATTAGCGTGATATATATGGATAATGCAGCAACGACTATGCATAAACCGAAGGCGGTGATCGATGCGGTAGTCGCAGCTATGAGTTCTATGGGAAATGCCGGACGTGGTGCGAATGAGGCGTCTTTAAGTGCATCAAGAATTATTTATGATACGAGAGAAAGGCTTGCAAAATTATTTGGGGCAGAAAATCCGAAGCAGATTGTGTTTACAATGAATTCGACAGAGAGTCTGAATATTGCGATTAAAGGATTGATTGAACCGGGAGATCATGTGATCACAACCATGCTGGAGCATAACTCTGTGCTTCGACCACTCTATGAGATGGAAGAAAGAGGCGCGAAGCTTACGATTATAAAAGCAGACAAGCAGGGAAATTTTTCCCTGGAAGATATGGAAGCTGCGATCACGCCAAAGACAAAAGCTATAGTATGTACCAATGGTTCCAATCTTACAGGAAATTATGTGGATGTTGCAGCTGTCGGTGAGATGGCACATAGACACGGAGTTCTTTTGATCGTAGATGCATCTCAGACGGCGGGAGTATTTCCGATTGATGTTCAGAAAATGAATATTGACGTGCTTTGTTTTACTGGACACAAAGGTCTGCTTGCTCCGCAGGGAACCGGAGGTCTGTATGTCAGAGAAGGGCTTACAGTGCGACCATTGTTGAGCGGTGGAAGCGGAGTTCAGACTTACAATAAAAAACATCCGGTGGAGATGCCGACAGCATTGGAGGCAGGAACACTCAATGGTCATGGTATTGCGGGAATGAATGCAGCTCTTGCATATCTGGAAGAGACTGGAATTGACACGATTAGGGAGCGCGAGCAGGAACTGATGTGGAAATTTTATGAAGGTGTTAAAGATATTCCGAATGTTACGGTATATGGTGATTTCAGCACAAAGAACCGTTGTGCGATTGTCGCACTGAATATTGGAGATTATGATTCAGCAGAGGTCAGTGATGAATTGCTTACGGAATATGGTATTTCTACAAGACCGGGTGGTCATTGTGCTCCACTGGCACACGAAGCACTTGGAAATGTAGAACAAGGAGCAGTGAGGTTTAGTTTTTCCCATTACAATACAGATGAGGAAATTGAAACTGCAATCCGTGCAATTGAAGAGCTTGCACAGGATGAAGAGTAAAAAAGATAAAGCATAACTTGAGATAGAAAAGGAAGACACTGATGAGAAAAAAAGAATTGAAACTGGTAGTTACTTTCCATACAACTGCAGATGCGATGGCTATGGAAAAGGCATGCAAAGAGAATAATACACCGGGCAGAATCATCCCGGTTCCAAGAGCTATCTCAGCAGGATGTGGACTTTCCTGGTGCGCAGCACTTGACGAGAGAGAAGAGATCGTTGCCATGATGGAGAAAGTCGGGATTGAACCAGAAGACCTGCATGAGTGTCTTGTATAAAAAAATGCAATAAATACTTGTAAAATATCGAAAAATGTGATATTCTATCATAGCGTGATTAAAACGTGCGTAATTTAATACGGGGGTAGTTGGGTAACTGGTGTGCCTCCTAGTCTTCAAAACTAGTGTGGGGCGTTAAGAGCGTCCCGGGTGGGTTCGATTCCCACATGCCTCCGCCAAAAGAGAGGTTTCAGATCCATTGCAAGAGCGATGGATCTTTTTTTGTATAATAGGAAATTGCATTTCCTATTATACAAAAAGCCTCCGGCAGGATGCGCACTGCGGCGTATACTGAAGATGTCGCAAGCGACCACCGCAGGCGCTAGAATGTGCCAAGGCACATTCTTTGTTCTAAAATAGGGAAAAATGTAAGAAAATGCATTTTTATATATAAAAACTCATTGAGAAAAACGAAAGAAATTGAAAATAGAATCTTTAAAATAATCAGGGAAGAAAAAAGAAAGACAATAAATTACAGGAAACTTCAAAAAAGAACGATAAGTTACAAAAATAATAGAAAAACATTATGAAAAGCATTAATTATATAGAAGTACAATAATTAGAATGGGTAAATTGACTAAAAGAGTAGAGAATGAAAATGCTTATTTGTCATATCGTATAAAAATGCAAAAAACACTGGGATTCAATTGACGAAAGCGCTTACAAGTGGTATATTATAAGCAACTTAAAGATGTTCAGACCAACGGCGGTTATCTTAATATGATTCATATAGATGGCTGCTATTATATTTTGAGACATGTTTAAGTTAAATGACAACTTTGGTTGTGATTGCAGTTAAGCTGTTGCCGACTGTTTCCCCCAAGAACAGTCTTGCAATGGTAAACTCCAATTAATATATATACTTCCTCTTCGGAGGAGCATTCCCCAGCTTTGTATATAATAACAAACTGCAATGCAACGAGGAAAACCTCTCAATGACATACCAAAAAGAAAGAGCACGACATGAGCAGATGTCGTGCTTTTTCTTTTGTCCGTTCAAGTCGAACATCCGTGAGACTTGGCGCATGATTCAGGTCAGCAAAGCTGACATATTCCTATCAGAATCACTGCGCATCCTCGCAGCAAGAATGCCTCGGCATTCTTGAAAGAAGAACCCCCAAATGTGCGCAAACCTTGAAAATACGTGGTTTTTAGATTGTACTGGAAAAAGTACAAAAAAATAAAAAAAAGACTTGCATTATTGCCTTGGATTAGATATACTAAGAGAGCTGTGACATGATAGCGATGAAGCGCGAGGTTGCCGTCGAGAATGACGGGTTTTCCGTGGAGCGAATGTCAAGTTAGGAAACTGGCGACAAGTCACTGTACGAATCAAAAACTGATTACTGATTACCATTAGGTATAAGTATGAAACAACGTGTGAGTTTCTCACGACACACACGGGAGAGTGTACAGTCACCGCTTGTCGTACTGAAGTTAAAAGTACGAAAAGGAGGCGACTTTTTTTATGGCAAGTCAAGTAATGAGAATCACATTAAAAGCGTATGATCATCAGTTAGTAGATGCATCCGCAAAAAAAATCATCGAAACTGTAAAGAAGAACGGAGCACAGGTGAGCGGACCGGTTCCACTTCCAACTAAGAAGGAAGTTGTAACAATCTTAAGAGCTGTTCACAACTACAAAGACTCCAGAGAGCAGTTCGAGCAGAGAACTCATAAGAGACTGATCGATATCGTAACACCTACACAGAAGACTGTAGATGCATTATCAAGATTAGAGATGCCGGCAGGTGTTTATATCGATATCAAAATGAAAAACAAATAAGACACAGTAATTCCTAAAATTTAGGATGAACGCCAAGTTGCGTTCCGCTGTAAATCACAGGAGGTAATTATAATGAAGAAAGCTATCTTAGCTACAAAAGTCGGAATGACTCAGATCTTCAATGAAGACGGAACACTGACACCTGTAACTGTACTTCAGGCTGGTCCTTGTGTAGTAACACAGATCAAGACTGTAGAGAATGACGGTTACGAAGCTGTACAGGTTGGATTCGTTGACAAGAAAGACAAAACTGTAAACAAAGACAAAAATGGTAAAAAGGAAATCGTTCATCGTCATGGTGTAACCAAGGCTGAGCAGGGACATTTCGCAAAAGCTGGAGTAACTGGAAAGAGATTCGTAAAAGAGTTCAAATTCGAGAACGCAGCTGATTATGCACTTGCACAGGAGATCAAAGCTGACATTTTTGAAGCTGGCGACAAGATCGACGCTACTGCCATTTCTAAAGGAAAAGGATTCCAGGGTGCTATTAAGAGACACAACCAGCACAGAGGACCTATGGCTCACGGTTCTAAATTCCATCGTCATCAGGGATCTAACGGTGCTGCATCTGATCCGAGTAAAGTATTCAAAGGAAAGAAGATGCCAGGACACATGGGAAGCAAAAAGATTACAATTCAGAATCTTGAAGTTGTCCGTGTAGATGCAGAGAACAACCTTCTTTTAGTAAAAGGCTCTGTACCGGGACCTAAGAAATCCTTAGTAACAATTAGAGAAGCAGTAAAAGCTAACTAGGTTTTGACGAGGAAGGAGGAAGACTTAAAATGGCAAACGTATCTGTTTATAATATCGAAGGTAAAGAAGTTGAGACAATCGAATTAAGCGATGCGGTATTTGGTGTTGAGGTTAACGAGCACCTTGTACACATGGCAGTTGTTAATCAGCTTGCAAATAACCGTCAGGGAACACAGAAAGCTAAAACACGTTCTGAAGTTTCTGGTGGTGGAAGAAAACCATGGAGACAGAAAGGAACTGGTCATGCAAGACAGGGCTCAACAAGAGCTCCACAGTGGACAGGCGGCGGAGTAGTATTCGCACCAGTACCGAGAGATTACTCATTCAAGATGAACAAGAAAGAGAAGAGAGCAGCTCTGAAATCCGCTCTTACTTCCAGAGTAGAAGAGAACAAGTTCATCGTAGTTGACTCACTTACATTTGATGAGATCAAAACAAAGAATGTAGCAAACGCACTTAAGAACTTAAACGTATCTAAAGCATTAGTAGTATTAGAGGACGGAAATGTTAATGCAGAGCTTTCTGCAAAGAACATCGCTGGTGTTAAAACAGCTAGAACTAATACGATCAATGTGTATGATGTTATGAAATACAACACAGTAATCGCAACAAAGGCTGCTGTTAAAGCAATCGAGGAGGTGTACGCATAATGGCAAACGTTCAGTATTATGATGTAATCCTTAAACCAGTTGTAACTGAGAAGACAATGGAGCTCATGGGAGATAAGAAATACACATTCCTTGTACACCCGGAAGCAACAAAATCTCAGATCAAAGAAGCCGTTGAGAAAATGTTCGACGGAACAAAGGTAGCGAAAGTTAACACAATGAACTGCGAAGGAAAGAAGAAAAGAGTTCGCGGAACATTCAAATATGGTAAGACTGCTGCAACAAAGAAAGCAATCGTACAGTTAACTGAGGACAGCAAAGATATCGAGATCTTCCAGGGTCTCTAAGATCTTTGGAGAGCACATGAGGAAACTCGCTGTGCTCAATGCATACGGAAAGCAACCGTGATAATAAACAATCGAAAGGAGAAACACCATGGGAATTAAGACATATAACCCATATACGCCTTCCAGAAGACAGATGACTGGTTCTGATTTTTCAGAAATCACAAAAAAGACACCAGAGAAATCTCTGTTAGCTCCAAAAAGCAGACAGGCAGGCCGTAACAACCAGGGAAAAATCACAGTTAGACACCGCGGAGGCGGAGCTAAGAAAAAATATAGAATTATCGACTTCAAGAGAAGAAAAGATGGAATCGCTGCTACAGTAATCGGTATCGAGTACGATCCGAACAGAACAGCTAACATCGCTCTGATCTGCTACGAAGATGGTGAGAAAGCTTATATCCTTGCACCAGAAGGATTAAAAGACGGCATGAAAGTCATGAATGGACCAGAGGCTGAGGTTAGAGTAGGAAACTGCTTACCACTTTCTCAGATTCCAGTAGGTACACAGATCCACAACATCGAGCTTCACCCAGGAAAGGGCGGACAGATGGTTCGTTCTGCTGGTAACAGCGCTCAGTTAATGGCTAAAGAAGGAAAGTATGCAACACTGAGACTTCCTTCAGGAGAGATGAGAATGGTTCCGCTTGAGTGCAGAGCTTCTATCGGAGTAGTAGGAAATGGTGACCACAACCTGATCAACATTGGTAAAGCAGGTCGTACACGTCACATGGGTATCAGACCGACAGTTCGTGGTTCTGTTATGAACCCGAATGACCATCCGCATGGTGGTGGTGAAGGTAAGACTGGAATCGGACGTCCGGGTCCATGTACACCTTGGGGTAAACCAGCACTTGGTCTTAAGACAAGAAAGAAAAATAAAGCTTCTAACAAGATGATCGTAAGAAGAAGAGATGGTAAATCTATTAAATAGTTTTCGTAAGGAGGTTAGAACCTATGGCACGTTCAGTTAAAAAAGGCCCATTCGCAGATGCAAGCCTGCTTAAGAAGGTTGACGCAATGAACGCAGCAGGAGACAAGTCTGTAATCAAGACATGGTCCCGCCGTTCTACAATCTTCCCAAGCATGGTTGGACATACAATCGCCGTTCACGACGGAAGAAAACATGTACCTGTATATGTAACAGAAGATATGGTTGGACACAAACTCGGAGAGTTCGTAGCAACCAGAACATACAGAGGACATGGAAAAGACGAGAAGAAATCAAAAGTTAGATAATTATATTGTGAAAGGAGGGTTCATCCATGGCTAAAGGACAACACAGATCCCAGATTAAGAGAGAAAGAAATGCTAACAAAGATACGAGACCTTCTGCTAAGTTATCTTATGCAAGAGTTTCCGTACAGAAAGCATGCTTCGTATTGGATGCCATCAGAGGTAAGGATGTACAGACAGCACTTGGTATTTTAACTTATAATCCAAGATATGCTTCTAGTTTAATAAAGAAATTATTAGAGTCAGCAATCGCAAATGCTGAGAACAATAACGGTATGAATGCTGAGAACCTTTATATTGCAGAGGCTTATGCAAACAAAGGACCAACAATGAAGAGAATCAGACCTAGAGCACAGGGTAGAGCTTACAGAATCGAGAAGAGAATGAGCCACATTACACTCGTGCTTGATGAAAGATAAGGAGGACAATCATGGGACAGAAAGTTAATCCTCATGGCTTAAGAGTCGGTGTTATCAAAGACTGGGACTCTAAGTGGTATGCAGAAAAGGATTTTGCAGACTACCTGGTAGAAGACCATGAAATCAGAACGTATCTTAAGAAGAGATTATACAGCGCTGGTGTTTCCAAGATCGAGATCGAAAGAGCATCTGATCGCGTTAAGATTACAATTTATACAGCTAAACCGGGTGTTGTTATCGGTAAAGGCGGAGCTGAGATCGAGAAAGTAAAAGGTGAGCTTGCACAGTTTACTGACAAGAAATTAGTTGTTGATATCAAAGAAATCAAGAGACCGGATAAAGACGCTCAGTTAGTAGCAGAGAATATCGCATTACAGCTTGAGAACCGTATTTCATTCAGACGTGCTATGAAATCATGCATGTCCAGAACAATGAAGTCTGGAGCACTCGGAGTTAAAACTTCCGTATCCGGACGTCTTGGTGGAGCTGATATGGCTCGTACAGAGTTCTACAGCGAGGGAACAATTCCACTTCAGACACTGAGAGCAGACATTGACTACGGATTCGCTGAGGCAAACACAACTTATGGTAAAGTTGGAGTTAAAGTTTGGATTTACAAAGGCGAGGTTCTTCCGGAGAGAGCACATAAGGAAGGAGATAGATAATCATGTTAATGCCAAAAAGAGTAAAACGTCGTAAACAATTCCGTGGTTCCATGAAGGGTAAAGCTCTTCGCGGAAACAAGATTACTAATGGTGAATATGGTATCGTTGCAATGGAGCCATGCTGGATCCGTTCCAACCAGATCGAGGCTGCCCGTGTTGCTATGACTCGTTATATCAAACGTGGTGGTAAAGTTTGGATCAAAATATTCCCTGATAAACCTGTAACTACGAAACCAGCTGAGACACGTATGGGTTCTGGAAAAGGAACCTTAGAGTACTGGGTAGCAGTTGTTAAACCGGGTCGCGTAATGTTCGAGATTTCCGGAGTAGCTGAGGAAGTAGCTAAAGAAGCTCTTCGTCTTGCAACACACAAGCTGCCATGTAAATGTAAAGTAGTTTCTCGCGCAGACTTAGAAGGCGGTGATAACAGTGAAAATTAATGCATTTGTAGAAGATTTAAAGACAAAATCAGCTGCAGAGCTGAATGAAGAATTAGTAGCTGCTAAAAAGGAACTCTTCAACTTAAGATTCCAGAACGCAACAAATCAGTTAGACAACACAAGCAGAATCAAAGAAGTTAGAAGAAATATTGCCAGAATTCAGACAGTAATTACTGAAAAGGCAGCTCAGAATTAAGAGTAGACTCATAAACCCCAGGAAAGGAGTTACAGACTGTGGAAAGAAATCTTAGAAAAACCAGAGTTGGTAAGGTTATCAGTAATAAAATGGATAAAACCATCGTTGTTGCAATCGAAGATCATGTAAAACATCCGCTTTACAAAAAGATTGTAAAGAAGACATATAAGCTGAAAGCTCATGATGAGAACAATGAATGCAACATCGGAGACAAAGTAAAAGTTATGGAAACAAGACCTCTGTCAAAAGACAAGAGATGGAGACTTGTTGAAGTTATGGAAAAAGTGAAATAGTATAAGGAGGGAAACCTGCATGATACAGCAAGAAAGCAGACTTAAAGTAGCAGACAACACAGGTGCTAAAGAGTTACTGTGTATCCGCGTACTTGGCGGTTCAACAAGAAGATATGCAAGTATCGGAGACGTTATTGTTGCGACTGTTAAAGATGCAACACCAGGCGGCGTTGTTAAAAAAGGCGATGTAGTTAAAGCTGTAGTTGTTCGTACTGTAAACAGTACTCGCCGTAAAGATGGATCTTACATCCGTTTCGACGAAAACGCTGCTGTAATTATAAAAGACGATAAGACACCAAGAGGAACCCGTATCTTTGGGCCAGTAGCAAGAGAGCTTCGTGACAAACACTTCATGAGAATTGTTTCCTTAGCTCCGGAAGTACTGTAGGGAGGTGCAAAGGAATGGCAATGTTAAAAATTAAAAAAGGTGATACAGTTAAAGTTATCGCTGGTAAAGATAAAGACAAAGAAGGCAAAGTTATCGCTGTAGATCACAAGAACGGAAGAGTTACTGTAGAAGGCGTTAACATGCTTACAAAGCATACAAAACCTAGCATGACAAACCAGAATGGTGGAATCGTTCACCAGGAAGGATCTATCGACATTTCCAACGTTATGTACTTACACAAAGGTAAAGCTACAAGAGTTGGAATCAAAATGGATGGAGACAAAAAAGTTCGTTTTGCAAAATCTACTGGTGAAGTGATCGATTAATTGAGGAAGGAGGGCTTAAGCTTTGAGTAGACTGAAAGAACAGTACCAGAACGAAATCGTTGATGCATTAACGAAAAAGTTCGGTTATAAGAATATTATGGAAGTGCCAAAACTTGATAAAGTTGTAATCAACATGGGTGTTGGCGAGGCAAAAGACAATGCAAAACTGTTAGATTCCGCAATTGCTGATCTTGAGAAGATCACAGGACAGAAAGCAGTTGTTTGTAGAGCTAGAAAGTCCGTTGCTAACTTCAAACTGAGAGAAGGAATGGCAATCGGTTGTAAAGTTACTTTAAGAGGAGAGAAGATGTATGAGTTCGTTGACCGTCTGGTTAACCTTGCACTCCCTCGTGTACGTGACTTCAGAGGTGTAAATCCTAACGCATTTGACGGAAGAGGAAATTACGCTCTTGGTATCAAAGAACAGCTTATCTTCCCTGAGATCGAGTATGATAAGGTTGACAAGGTAAGAGGTATGGATATCATCTTCGTTACAACAGCGAATACAGATGAAGAGGCTCGTGAGCTGCTTACACAGTTCAATATGCCTTTTACAAAATAGGGAGGTAAATTATGGCTAAGACAGCAATGAAAGTAAAACAGCAGCGTCAGCAGAAATTCTCTACAAGAGAATATAATCGTTGCAGAATTTGTGGACGTCCTCATGCATATTTAAGAAAATATGGTATCTGCCGTGTTTGCTTCCGTGAACTGGCATACAAAGGACAGATTCCAGGCGTTAAGAAAGCAAGCTGGTAGGCACTGAACACTTGGCAAGGCCAAGCGCCCAGCGCCGGCCGAGTTTAGTGAGAAGGCCGTTCTCTGAGTCTGGCGAGGTATTCCACGAGCCCGGCGAAGAGAACTACATTAAACAATCCATCAGAAGAGGAGGAAAACAATTCATGACTATGAGCGATCCAATTGCAGATATGCTTACAAGAATCCGTAATGCAAATACTGCTAAACATGATACAGTAGATGTACCTTCATCCAAGATGAAGCTTGCAATCGCAAATATCTTATTAGATGAAGGATATATCGAGAAATATGACATCGTAGAAGATGGAGTATTCAAAACAATCCATATTACATTAAAATATGGTGCAGACAAGAATGAGAAAGTTATCACAGGACTTAGAAGAATCTCTAAACCAGGTCTTCGTGTATACGCTAACAGCGCAGATCTTCCGAGAGTACTTGGAGGACTGGGAACAGCAATCATTTCTACAAACCACGGTGTAATCACTGACAAAGAAGCTAGAAAGCTTGGCGTTGGTGGAGAAGTTCTCTGCTACATTTGGTAGGAACTGAACAATTGAAACTGAAAACAGAGTGAGCAAAGACTCATTCCGAGAATCTAAGTTAAGGAGGATTTAGATATGTCACGTATCGGAAGACATCCAATCGCAATCCCGGCAGGAGTTACTGTTGAGATTAAAGAAAACAATGTAGTGACTGTAAAAGGTCCAAAAGGAACACTTGAGAAAGCACTTCCTACAGAGATGGAAATCAAGCAGGAAGGTGATGAAGTTGTTGTAACAAGACCAAACGATTTAAAGAAAATGAAATCTTTACATGGTCTTACAAGAACACTGATCAATAACATGGTTATTGGTGTAACAAACGGATACGAGAAAGTCCTGGAAGTTAACGGTGTTGGATACAGAGCAGCAAAATCAGGAAACAAATTAACACTGAACCTTGGTTATTCTCATCCAGTTGAGATGACAGATCCTGAAGGCGTTGAGACAGTAGTTGAAGGTCAGAACAAGATCATCGTTAAAGGAATCAGTAAAGAAAAAGTTGGCCAGTTTGCGGCTGAGATCAGAGATAAGAGAAGACCGGAGCCTTACAAAGGTAAAGGTATTAAGTATGCTGATGAAGTTATCAGACGTAAAGTTGGTAAGACTGGTAAAAAATAAGTAAGGAGAGTGTGAAAATGGTTAGCAAGAAATCAAGAAGTGAAGTTCGTGTAAACAAGCACAGAAAATTACGTAACCGTTTAGCTGGAACAACAGAGTGTCCACGCTTAGCTGTGTTTAGAAGTAATAATCATATGTATGCTCAAATTATTGACGATACAGTTGGAAATACACTGGTTTCCGCTTCCACTCTTCAGAAAGATGTGAAAGCAAACCTGGAGAAAACTAACAACGTTGATGCAGCAGCATATTTAGGAAAAGTCATTGCCGAGAAGGCACTTGAGAAAGGTATTAAAGACGTTGTCTTCGATAGAGGCGGATTTATTTACCAGGGTAAAATTCAGGCATTAGCAGACGCAGCTAGAGAAGCTGGGTTGAATTTCTAGAAGGAGGAGCACACATGAGACAGGAACGTATTGATGCTAGTCAGTTAGAGCTAGAAGAAAAAGTAGTGTCAATTAAACGTGTAACGAAAGTTGTTAAGGGTGGCCGTAATATGAGATTCACAGCTTTAGTAGTTGTTGGTGACAAGAACGGTCATGTTGGCGCTGGTTTAGGAAAAGCTACTGAGATTCCGGAAGCAATCCGCAAAGGTAAAGAGGATGCTGCAAAGAACCTCATCAAAGTAGCATTAGATGAGAACGATAGTATTACACATGATTTTATCGGAAAATTCGGAGGAGCTTCCGTGCTTCTTAAGAAGGCTCCGGAAGGAACTGGAGTTATCGCCGGTGGTCCGGCACGTGCCGTAATCGAGATGGCAGGAATCAAGAACATTCGTACAAAATCTCTTGGTTCAAACAATAAGCAGAACGTTGTTCTTGCAACTGTTGAGGGATTACGTCAGGTAAAAACTCCGGAAGCAGTAGCTAAACTTCGCGGTAAATCAGTAGAAGAAATCTTAGGCTAAGGAGGAAGAGTGAAATGGCAGATTTAAAAGTAACATTAGTAAAATCTACAATTGGAGCTGTTCCGAAGCATAAGAAAACTGTTGAAGCTTTAGGTTTAAAGAAGCTTAATAAGACAGTAGTTCTGCCGGATAACGCAGCTACAAGAGGAATGATCAAACAGGTTCAGCACCTGGTAAAAGTAGAAGAAGCATAGATTAAAATTCAGATAAGGAGGTGTCACAATGGATTTATCAAACTTAAGACCTGCTGATGGAGCAAAACAGAGTGATAATTTCAGAAGAGGACGTGGACACGGTTCTGGAAATGGTAAGACAGCTGGTAAGGGACACAAAGGTCAGAAAGCTCGTTCTGGAGCACCAAGACCAGGTTTCGAAGGTGGTCAGATGCCATTATATAGAAGAATACCTAAGAGAGGATTTACAAACAGAAATTCTAAGACTATCGTTGGAATTAACGTAAGTGCTCTTGAAGTATTTGACAATGATGCAGTTGTTTCCGTAGAAACACTGATCGAGCAGGGAATCGTTAAGAATCCAAGAGATGGTGTTAAGATTCTTGGTAACGGTGAGCTCACAAAGAAGCTTACTGTTCAGGCAAATGCATTTAGTGCTGGTGCAGTAGCTAAGATTGAGGCGTTAGGTGGAAAAGCAGAGGTGATCTAATGTTAGAGACATTTCGAAGGGCATTTCAAACAAAGGATATTCGTAGAAAACTTGGATATACTTTTTTGATGTTGATCGTAATCAGACTGGGATCACAGTTGCCTACACCAGGAGTAGATCCGACTTATATTAAAGAGTTTTTTGCTCAGAATTCCGGGGAGGCGTTCAACTTGTTTAACGCTTTCACCGGAGGCTCTTTTGAGCAGATGTCAATTCTGGCATTGAGCATTACTCCATACATTACATCTTCCATTATTGTCCAGCTTCTTACAATCGCAATTCCGAAACTTGAGGAGATGCAGAAAGATGGAGAAGATGGAAGAAAGAAGATTGTAGCAATCACACGTTATCTGACAGTTGGACTTGCTCTTATGGAGTCAACAGCTATGGCCGTTGGTTTCGGAAGACAGGGACTTTTGAAAGAATTTAATTTTGTGAATGCTGCAATCGTAGTTCTTACACTGACCGCAGGCTCTACATTTCTGATGTGGATTGGTGAGCGGATTACTGAAAAAGGTGTAGGAAATGGAATTTCAATTGTGTTGGTAATTAATATTATCTCACGTATTCCAAGCGATATGACAACGCTCTTTACGAAATTCGTAAAAGGAAAAAGTCTCGCATCAGGTGGACTTGCTGTTGTTATTATAGTTGCTATTATCCTCGTACTTGTTGTATTCGTAGTAGTACTTCAGGACGGCGAGAGAAGAATTGCAGTACAGTATTCACAGAAGGTGATGGGAAGAAGAACTTACGGTGGACAGTCCACGAACATTCCGCTGAAAGTCAATACTGCAGGTGTTATCCCGATTATCTTTGCATCTTCATTGATGCAGTTCCCGATTGTGATTGCAACATTTGCCGGCAAGGGAAATGGAACAGGAATCGGAAGCGAGATTTTAAGAGGTCTTAATCAGGGTAACTGGTGTAATCCTCAGATGCCGAAATATAGCTGGGGACTGGCAGTATACATCATTTTGACAGTATTTTTTGCTTATTTCTATACATCAATTACATTTAATCCGTTAGAGATTGCAAATAACATGAAGAAAAATGGTGGATTTATCCCGGGTATCCGTCCAGGAAAACCGACTGTTGAGTATTTGACAAAGATTCTGAATTACATTATCTTTGTTGGCGCATGTGGTCTTGTATTGATTCAGCTTGTACCGATCATTTTTAATGGATGGTTAGGAGCAAGCGTGTCCTTTGGTGGTACATCACTGATTATCATTGTCAGTGTAATCTTAGAGACACTTAAGCAGATCGAGTCACAGATGCTTGTACGAAATTACAAAGGTTTTTTGAATAAATAAGCAGGATAACTCGCGGAAGATTCTTTCGCGGGTTATTATGCTATAAAGGAGAGTAATTATGAAGATTATTATGTTAGGTGCGCCAGGAGCTGGAAAAGGCACACAGGCTAAGAAAATTGCAGCTAAGTACGAAATCCCACACATTTCTACTGGAGATATCTTCAGAGCTAATATCAAAGAGGGAACAGAGCTTGGTAAAAAAGCAAAAACATATATGGATCAGGGACTTCTTGTACCGGATGAACTGGTAGTTGATCTCGTAGTTGACCGTGTGAATCAGGAAGACTGCAAGAATGGATATGTTCTGGATGGATTTCCGAGAACCATTCCTCAGGCAGAAGCACTTGATAAAGCACTGGCAGAGCTTGGACAGAAGATGGATTATGCAATTGATGTAGATGTACCGGATGAGAATATCATTCACCGTATGGGTGGACGTCGTGCCTGTGTTGGCTGTGGAGCTACATACCATCTGGAATATGCTCCTACAAAAGTTGAAGGAATCTGTGATGTATGTGGTAAAGAACTCATTCTTCGTGATGATGATAAACCGGAGACAGTAAAGAAACGTCTTGATGTATATCACGAGCAGACACAGCCACTGATTGATTACTACACAAATGCAGGAATCTTAAAGACAGTTGACGGAACAGTTGACATTGATGTTGTGTTCCAGAACATTGTGGAGATTTTAGGAGCGTAACAGCATGCCGGTCACGATAAAATCAGCAAGAGAAATTGAACTAATGGCAGAAGCCGGAAGAATTCTTGAGATTGTACATAATGAACTACGTGACGCGCTCCATGCGGGGATGAGTACGCTGGATATCGACAGATTAGGAGAAGAGATTATACGCAGTTATGATTGTATTCCTTCCTTCCTGAATTATAACGGATATCCGGCATCCATCTGCGTATCTCTGAATCAGGAAGTTGTTCATGGAATACCGGACAAACACCGACTGATTCAGGACGGAGATATTGTAAGTCTGGATGCAGGAGTCATCTACAAGGGGTATCATTCAGATGCGGCCAGAACTTATGGAGTAGGTGAAATCAGTAAAGAAGCAAAAAATCTGATGCAGATAACAAAAGAATGTTTCTTTGAAGGTATAAAATATGCCAGAGAAGGTAATCATTTATTTGATATATCCGGTGCAATCGGAGATTATGCCAAAGAACATGGATATGGTGTGGTTCGTGATCTGTGTGGACACGGAATAGGAACACATCTGCATGAGGCACCTGAAATTCCGAATTTCAGGATGAACCGGAAGGGAATGCTTCTGAAAGCAGGTATGACATTAGCGATTGAACCAATGATCACGGCAGGTGGTCATGAAGTTGACTGGCTGGATGATGACTGGACAGTTGTCACCAGAGATGGTTCACTAGCAGCACATTATGAAAATACAGTGCTGATCACAGAGGGAGAACCAAAACTTCTCTCGCTTAGTGAGAAGGTATTATAATAGAAGAAAACGATCTGACAGTCAGATTCGAATTCAATATTATGATTCGAGAGAAACTCAAATATAGGAGAGATCGCTATGGAACAGTTTGAAACAGGAATGATGGCCCGGTCCAAAAGTGGACATGATGCCGGAAAGGTGTATGTAATCACAAAGGTTGAAGAGGCATACGTATATTTAGTGGATGGAAAAGTAAGAACACTGGATAAGCCGAAAAAGAAAAAGAAGAAGCATGTCCAGTTGATTAAAGAAAGCTTTGATATTCAGGGCGCCACAGATGTGGACATAAAAAGATGGATCAAAATTTGGAATAAGGAAGATAATCAGAATTAGGAGGAAGCGTATATGTCAAAAGCTGACGTAATAGAAATTGAAGGAACAGTAGTAGAAAAATTACCAAACGCAATGTTTCAGGTTGAACTTGAGAATGGACATCAGGTTCTGGCACACATCAGCGGAAAACTTAGAATGAACTTTATCAAGATCTTACCAGGAGATAAAGTAACACTTGAGTTATCCCCATATGATCTTTCAAAAGGAAGAATTATCTGGAGAGATAAATAGGAAGAGATTTAAAATAATCTTGAAAAGGATATAGAAATATATCTGAAAATTCGAAAATAGACATTAAAATAAGCTAAAAAAATATTCGAAAAAATACTTGAAAAAATTTAAAAAACTCAAGAAAAAGTATTGACTTTATTTGAGATATAATGCTACAATATATAAGCGCGTTTCTGGGCGCTTATATTTGCGTTATCATATATTTGAAGAACAGTCGGTGATACAGTCTTCAGATATTTTTATGAGTTGCAAAATGATATGATAAAAGAAACCGTGCGAAACAAAAGGCAGAGCAATGGATGAAAGGAGGATCCCCTAATGAAGGTTAGATCATCAGTAAAACCAATTTGCGAAAAATGCAAAGTAATCAAAAGAAAAGGAAGCGTTCGCATTATCTGCGAAAACCCGAAACACAAACAGAGACAGGGTTAATTAATTAGGCGGCTGATAGTCAGGACACGCCAGGCGGTGTGTAGAGACTATTTTAAATATACAAGGAACACCTTTAGCCGGTGATGATTCCTCGTATATTGCTTCTAATGCCGGTCCGTCATTACCGCGCAGCTTCCATAAAAGATGCGGTGACCGGAAAGGGCATGATACCGAACATGCCTGGGACATGGAGATGTGTCCCCTATTAAAGACGATAACAAACAAAGAAAGTGGAGGAACAGTCACATGGCACGTATTGCAGGTGTAGATTTACCAAGAGACAAACGAGTTGAGATCGGATTAACTTATATCTACGGAATCGGTAGAACAAGCGCAACCCGTATCTTAGCACAGGCAGGAGTTAATCCTGATATTCGTTGTAGAGATCTTACAGACGACGATGTAAAGAAAATCAGTGCAGTAATCGACGAGACTCAGACTGTAGAAGGAGATCTTAGAAGAGAGATCGCTCTGAACATCAAGAGATTACAGGAGATCGGATGCTATAGAGGAATCCGTCACAGAAAAGGACTTCCGGTTCGTGGTCAGAAGACTAAGACAAATGCAAGAACAAGAAAAGGTCCTAAGAGAACAGTAGCAAACAAGAAGAAATAAGTAACAAATAACAAATAACACAAAAAGGAAAGCGTAGGTTAGTTTTATTATGGCAAAGAAAGTTACAAAGAAAGTGACAAAGAAACGTGTCAAGAAAAACGTTGAACATGGACAGGCTCACATTCAGTCATCTTTTAATAACACAATCGTTACATTAACAGATGCTCAGGGAAATGCTCTTTCATGGGCAAGTGCGGGCGGTCTTGGATTTAGAGGTTCAAGAAAATCTACCCCTTATGCAGCTCAGATGGCAGCTGAAACAGCAGCTAAAGCAGCATTAGTACATGGTTTAAAATCAGTTGACGTAATGGTTAAAGGACCAGGTTCAGGTAGAGAAGCAGCAATCCGTGCACTTCAGGCATGCGGAATCGATGTAACAAGCATCAGAGACGTAACACCGGTACCACACAATGGTTGCCGTCCGCCGAAGCGCAGAAGAGTCTAGTTACAATAATTACGTTAATGGATTGTAGTATCCGAATATTTATAGGAGGAAAATTAAAACATGGCAGTAAATAGAGTTCCGGTTCTTAAAAGATGTAGATCCCTCGGTATGGATCCAGTATATTTAGGAATTGATAAAAAGTCCAACAGACAGTTAAAGAGATCCAATAGAAAGATGAGCGAGTATGGTCTTCAGTTACGTGAGAAACAGAAAGCTAAATTCATCTATGGTGTATTAGAGAAACCTTTCAGAAACTACTTCGAGAAAGCTCAGCGTATGAACGGAATGACAGGTGATAACCTGATGATCCTTCTTGAGTCCAGACTTGACAACGTAGTATTCCGTATGGGATTTGCTAGAACAAGACGTGAAGCTAGACAGATCGTTGATCATAAGCATGTACTTGTAAATGGTAAGCAGGTAAATATTCCATCTTACCTGATCAAAGCTGGTGATACAGTAGAGATCAAAGAGGCTAAAAAGAGCTCTCCAAGATACAAAGAGATCGTAGAGGTCACAGGTGGACGTATGGTTCCAGACTGGTTAGAAGTAGATCAGGAGAACCTGAAAGGAACAGTTAAAGAGCTTCCTGCACGTGAAGCAATCGATGTTCCAGTTGACGAGATGTTAATCGTCGAGTTATATTCTAAATAATAACCAGTAACCCCACAGGAGGTGGACTTAGTGTTTGATTTTAATAAACCCAATATAGAAATAACAGAGATTTCAGAAGATAAAAAGTATGGAAGATTTGTTGTAGAGCCTTTGGAAAGAGGTTATGGAACAACATTAGGTAATTCTCTTCGCAGAATTATGCTTTCATCATTACCAGGATCTGCTATCAGCCAGGTAAAGATTGATGGCGTTCTGCATGAGTTCAGCTCCATCCCAGGAGTGAAAGAAGACGTTACCGAGATCATCATGAACCTGAAGTCACTGGCTATCAAGAATACATCTGAGACAGATGAGCCGAAGACTGCATATATCGAGTTCGAGGGTGAAGGTGTTGTCACAGCTGCAGATATACAGGTAGATCAGGATATTGAGATCATGAATCCAGAGACTGTTATCGCTACATTGAATGGTGGAGCAGACAGCAAATTATATATGGAGCTGACCATTACAAAGGGCAGAGGATATGTAAGTGCTGAGAAGAATAAGAACGATGAGTTACCAATTGCAGTAATCCCAATCGATTCTATTTACACCCCAGTGGAGCGCGTGAATCTCACAGTTGAGAATACACGTGTCGGACAGATTACAGATTTTGATAAACTGACATTAGATGTATATACAAATGGTACATTACTTCCAGATGAGGCAGTCAGCCTTGCTGCAAAGGTGTTGAGCGAGCATCTGAAACTCTTTATTGATCTGTCAGAAGTAGCACAGGCTGCTGAAGTCATGATTGAGAAAGAAGATGACGAGAAAGAGAAAGTGCTTGAGATGAGCATTGATGAACTTGAGTTATCTGTTCGTTCATACAACTGTCTGAAGAGAGCTGGAATCAACACAGTTGAAGAGCTCACAAACAGAACATCTGAGGATATGATGAAAGTTCGTAACCTTGGACGTAAGTCACTGGAAGAAGTTCTTGCTAAGCTTGATGAATTAGGATTAAGCTTAAGCAAAGGAGAAGAGTAAACACTGAATACTTATAGGAATGTGAGCCGTAAGGTGATACATTCGTTAAGCATTAAGTGAAATAGATGTTATCTGCTGGTAAGACCGTAAGAGCACAGCAGAGCATTTGGCTAGTAAGCCCGAAGAGTATAACCAAGTGTTAAATATGGAGGAAATTTAAAATGGCAAAGTATAGAAAACTCGGCAGAACATCAAGCCAGAGAAAAGCTTTATTAAGAAACCAGGTAACAGCACTTCTGAACAACGGAAAAATCGTTACAACAGAAGCTAAGGCTAAAGAGATCCGCAAGATTGCTGAAGGTCTTATTGCTATGGCTGTAAAAGAGAAAGATAACTTCGAAGAAGTTACTGTAAAAGCTAAAGTTGCTCGTAAAGACGAGAATGGCAAGAGAGTAAAAGAAGTTGTAGACGGAAAGAAGAAAACAGTTTACGACGAAGTTGATAAGACAATCAAGAAAGATATGCCTAGCAGACTTCACGCTCGCCGCCAGATGCTGAAAGTTCTTTACCCTGTAACAGAGGTTCCTACAGCACAGGCTGGAAGAAAGAAAAACACAAAAGAAGTTGATCTTGTTGCTAAATTATTCGACGAGATCGCACCAAAATACGCAGATCGTAAAGGTGGATACACAAGAATCGTTAAGATTGGTCAGCGTAAAGGTGATGCAGCTATGGAAGTTCTTATCGAGCTTGTATAAGTTGCAGATAGATTGATAATCTGAACAAGACATAATAAAAGAGCTGGTACACTAAGAAATTAGTATGCCAGCTCTTTTTATATCAGAATATGGATGACTCTTACCTTTATAGATGGTGAGAAACAAACCAGTATCAGTGGTGGGGACAATCCACCATCAGATATAGCCTCACAGCAAGAATGCCAAGGCATTCTTAAATAAAATTTATGTAACATATATGATTTAAATATACAGGAATACAACACAAAATATAAAGAAAGCGGGCACCTTACATGAATGCGACTTAAGCACTGTGTAGATGAGACACTGGCAATCATAGAAGCTTCTGCTGAATATGATTGCCGTATTATGTGGCTCATCGAAGCGAATAGTGCTTGGAGCATAAGTGTAAGGTGCCCGCTTAATAAATTATTTTGTGTGTATTCCGTTTGGTTATATCATCATCTGTTTTATATCTTAAAACCTACGCTGTAATCTTCTCAACTTTAACCGTACATACTTTGTACTCTGGTGTACTTGAGATGGAATCCAGTGCATCGCTTGTCAGCCAGTTTGCACCACCTTCGATATAGTGGAAAGGCATCCAGCATTCACCAGGATTTGTCTTGTAGGATACGGTAGCTTTTGCCTGAATCGTTCCACGTCTGGAAGAAATGGAAACCATCTCTCCGTCTTCAACGCCAAGCTTTTGTGCATCTTCTGTGTTTAACTCGATAAAGGACTCGCCGGCAATCTGATTGATTCCTTCTGTCTTATCAGTCATAGCACATGCATTGTAATGATAGAGAATACGTCCTGTCATCATGATCAGAGGATATTCCTCATCTGGAAGCTCCATAGAAGGTGTGTATGCAGCTGGTCTGAAATATCCAAGACCTCTTGCAAATTTTCCTACGTGCATAATTGGTGTTCCAGGGTGATCTTTTGATGTACATGGCCACTGAAGACCCTGTCCGTTTACTTCTTCGCTGTCCAGTCTTTCATGGCTGATACCGGCAAATGAAGGAGTTACAGATGCAATTTCATCCATAATCTGTGCAGGTGTCAGATGAGGCTGTGGATAGCCCATACGACGCATGATCTCAGTGAAGATCCAAGTATCAGGCTTTGTATCACCTTCAATCTCTACGGCCTTTCTGACGCGCTGTACACGTCTCTCAGTATTAGAGAAGGTTCCTTCTTTTTCAGCATAAGAACGTCCCGGAAGAATAACATCAGCAAGTTTTGCAGTCTCAGTCATGAACAGCTCATCAATTGCGAAGAAGTCCAGTGACTCAAGAGATTTTATTACGTGATGTGTATTCGGATCTGTTCTGACCGGATCCTCTCCGAAGATAAACAATCCTTTAATATCTCCACTGATCATCTTAGGGAAGCAGTCTGTAGCTTTTGTACCAATATTCGGATTCAGCTTCGTATCCCATGCTTTTTCGAATTTCTCAAGAACTCCCGGTTTGTCGATGTTCTGATATCCGCTGAACTGGTTCGGGGAAGCACCCATATCGCAGGCTCCCTGTACATTGTTCTGACCACGGATTGGGTTAACACCACATCCAGGTTTTCCAAGTTTACCAACCATCATAGCCATGTTAGACATGGACATAACACCTTCTGTACCAGTATGATGCTCTGTAACACCAAGACAGTACATAATTGGCGCACGATCAGCTTTTGCGTAAATACGTGCAGCTTCTCTCAACATATCTGCATCGATCTGACAGATCTCTGCTACTTTTTCAGGTGTATAATCTTTGACCATTTCTTTCATAGCTTCGAAGTTCTCTGTACGGTCTTCGATGAATTTGTGGTCGATTAAGTCTTCTTCAATGAAGATATGCATCATACCATTTGCAAACGCCACGTTTGTACCTGGTTTTAATTTCAAATGGATATCAGCATCTTTACACAGGTCGATATCACGTGGGTCAACTACGATGAGTTTAGCACCGCGCTGTACGGCCTGACGAACCTGCATTCCGATAACCGGATGTGCATGTTCCGGGTTAGATCCTACAAGGAGGATAGCATCAGATTCATGAGTAATATCATAAATAGTATTTGTCATAGCTCCTGAGCCAAGTGTGGTTGCCAATCCGGCAACAGTAGGAGCATGTCAAACGCGCGCGCAGTTATCGGTATTGTTGCTCTTAAACGCTGTTCTTACCATTTTCTGAAGCATGTAAATGTCTTCGTTGGTAGAACGAGAGCAGGCAAATCCGGCCAGCGCCTCACCTCCATATTGATTTCTGATTTCTGAGAATTTGGAAGCTACGAGATTTAAAGCCTCATCCCACGTAGCACGCTCAAATTCACCAGTTTCTTTGTTCTTAATTAATGGATAACGGATTCTTGCATCACAGTCTACGAAGTCGAAAGAACCACTACGTCCTTTGACACAGAGCAGATTGTGGTTGGAAGGACCGTCTGCACCCTGCACGTCTACGATTTTGCCGTCTTTTACGTACAGATCCATCTGGCAGCCTGTAGCACAGTGCGGACAGGTTGTGCGGACTTTCTTAACTTCCCATTCACGATAATCTTTTCTTCTCTTAATCGTAAGAGCACCTGTAGGACATGCCTGAGCACAGTTTCCACAAGACTCGCATAAGGAATTCTCCCAGCCTTCGCCGAACGGAACTTTTACATATACACGTGCACCGTTTCTCTCAAGAGAAAGAGCATGTCTTCCGGTCGCTTTTGCACAAGTGCTGATACAACGCTGGCACTGGATACAAAGACCCGGGTCGTAGGAGAGGAATGGATGAGCGTTAAATGGCTCATGCTGTACATCTCCGTGTGATGATTTAAAGTTTGGCACATCAATACCATATTCGCGTGCCATAGCCTGAAGCTCACAGGCACCATTTTTAATACATTTGAAACAGTTTGTTTTATGCTCAGCCATCAAGAGATGGAGAGTGTTCTTTCTGGATTCGATAACAGCTGGGCTGTCTGTTGTAATGTTCATGCCCTGTTTTACTTTTGTGTTGCAGGCAGTTACAAGTTTATTCATGCCTTCTACTTCTACGACACAGATACGACAGGAACCAATTTCATTAATTTTTTCCAGGAAGCAAAGTGTAGGAATATGGATTCCATGCTCCCTTGCAGCGCTTAAGATTGACTGACCTTCTTTTGCTTCAATCTGTACGCCATCGATTGTCAGATTAATCATAAGTCTCTACCTCCTACCATAGCTCCACATCCGAAGTGGTCACAACGCAGACAGCGGCATGCTTCCTGCATAGCTTCTTCATGTGTTAAGAGCTCTTCTACATGTTCGAAATCTTTCTTGCGGATATTTGCCGGGCGCTCACCAATCTCTGTACGTCCCATAAGATCACGCATATTTTCTTTTGGTTCCGGTACAACAGCTTCACAAGTAAGTGTGTGGTGGTAACCAAGATATTCATCAATATTGTGTGCAGCTACTTTTCCGGCAGCGATTGCACGAATTACAGTAGATGGACCAGTTGCACAGTCTCCGCCGGTGAATACACCAGGGATTTCTTTTACTTCTGTATCAAGTCCGGCCTGAAGGATATTCCATTTTGCAGGGATACCAAACTCTTCAAATGGAGCGGATACAATATCCTGTCCAACTGCGATCATAATAACATCTGCTTTGAATTCCTGTTTTTCTTTTGCAGCATCCTTTGGTGCCGGTCTGGATCCGCGGTAAGCACTAATCATCTGTGGTTGTGTGATCAGAGATTTACAGTTACCATTTTCATCTTTTGTAATCTCGACCGGAGCCTGCAGTGTTACAAGTGCGATTCCTTCCATAACTGCGGATTCAATCTCGGATTCCAGGGCAGTCATGTCTTTCTGACGGCGACGGTAAATGATGGATACTTCTTCTGCGTTGCATCTGACAGCACTTCTTGCACAGTCCATAGCAACGTTACCACCACCGATAACGACAACATTTTTGCCAGTGTAATCAGGAAGATTTCCATTTCCAATCTGATCCAGAATATCTACAGCAGATACAACATTTCCGGCGTCAGCACCTTCAATACGAAGTGTCTTACCTGTCTGAGCACCAATTCCAACAAAAATTGCATCATGTTTCTCGTAAATATCTTTGACAGGAATATCTTTTCCGATTGTTGTGTTGTATGTAACATGGATATCACCGCTATTTAAAATCGCACGGATATCTTCATCCAGACGATCTTTCGGAAAACGGTAATTTGGAATTCCATAACGGAGCATTCCGCCAAGTTTGTCATGCGTTTCATATACTTCAATCTTATGTCCCATAAGAGCTAAGAAGTATGCTGCAGTCAGTCCTGCAGGACCACCACCAATTACACCGATGGATTTTCCTGTAGAAGGATTCGGTTTTGGTGTAGCAACTTTGTCGACTGGCATCATATCAACGGCATATTTTTTCAGTGCACGGATGTTGATCGGTGACTCCAGCATCTTTCTTCTGCAGCGCTCCTCACAAGGATGCTCACAGACCATAGCACAGGCTGTCGGGAACGGATTGTCTTTACGGATCAGATTAATTGCTCCGGCGTAATCCTCTTCACCAACTAATGCGATATATCCCGGAATATTTACATGTGCAGGACATAAGGAGATACAAGGTACCTTCTGTCCGATGGATTCCAGACATTTTTTATTTTCAATGTGGCTCTTATATTCGTCTGCAAACAGGTCTAATCCTTTTAAGACCTCATCAGCGGCATTCCAACCGATGGCACAGTCAGCAGATGAACGGATCATCGTAGCCATCATACGGATGTTATCCAAAGTTTTTTCTGTTGCACGGCCATCTAACACTTTCTGCATCAGACGTGCTACAAGTGGAAGACCATCGCGGCACGGAACACATTTTCCACAAGTCTGGTTTGCAGCCGTACGCAGCATAGAAATCTGCATAGTGATCGGACAGCTTCCAGGAGGATAAACCTCAACTTTATGAGAAAAATGTCGTGCGATTTCATTCATTTTCACGTCATAACCTGACGGATCAGCAAGATATAATTTGCTCATAATTTTCCCTTTCTAAATTCAATAAAGATTTTTTAGTCGTCTTTTAAGTAAACGAACCAGTAGGCAAGACCTACAAAAACAGCTCCGCCGATAATGTTCCCCAACGTTACCGGAAGAAGATTTTTGGTGAACATAGCTCCCCATGTAAGGCCAGATACGTCAGCGCCGGCAGCAGTTGCAGCTTCAAGATAGGCTGCATTTCCCTTAGCAAAAATACCGGCAGCAATATAGTACATATTGGCTACGCTATGCTCGAATCCACATAAAACGAACATCATGATTGGAAAGAACAATCCGATGATCTTGGAAGACACCTGCTTGGCAGCAAATGAAATCCATACAGCGATACATACAAGGAAATTACATGCAATTCCGCGAAGAAATGCATCGCCAAAGGAAAGTGATACCTTACCGGCAGCAGTGCTGATCATAGAAGCAGCAAGACCGTTGTTAAAAAGACCGGCCTGATGGCTGAATACACAGATTGCAGCAACACCAATTCCACCGACCATATTGCCAAGGTATACAACTACCCAGTTCTTCAGCATTCCGCCAAGAGTGATCTCTTTTTTGCAGAGCGGAATAACCAGAAGACAATTACCTGTGAACAGTTCACTTCCAGCGAGGAGTACCATAGTCAGTCCTCCTGGGAAGATGCATGCTCCAAGAAACTTGCCTACAGATGCCAGCGGAATAGATACAGCGGCTGCAGTAGAAGCAACGCCTCCAAATGCGATAAAGATTCCGGCCAGTATTCCAAGAACGAACATCTTGGCGACCGGAGTGTTTACCTTCCCCTTTCCGATAGCAATATAATTGTTAGCAATTTCTTTTGGTGAATTCATAACAAATTCCTCCCTTCCCCTAAAATTTTATTTCTAATATATATGATGCCGGCAAAAAGTTACGTAAAAACATCGTTTGCCCTGATATCATAATATATAGACTTCAAGCTTGTCGCCTGCCGTAAGAGGTTTACTTCCGGCAGGAATGACGGCCAGCAGATCACAATCGCTCATGGAAGAAACAGAACCATTGTGCTGGTTGCTAAGTGGGGTGAAATATAACATACCATTTTTGAAATCTGAATGACCTTTTAAAATTCTAGTCACAGGACTTGATTTTTTAAAATCAACCCCAAGATAAGCAGTTGCCTGTGAAAATGTGATGTCAGATCTTCCCGAGAGTTTTCTCATAAATGGAAAGCCGACACACAACAGACCTGTTGCGGCAGCACCCGGATTACCGGATAAGCCTAGAATGACTTTTCCGTCTTTAAATGCACCAAGCATTGCACCGCCCGGTTTGAATTTTAACCGGTGGAAGAGAAGGTCGCCCCCAATACGACGTATCACTTCCGGCATATAGTCGAAATCACCGGCAGATACACCGCCTGTCGTGATTACGATATCATTGGTCTTGAGGGCTTCAAGTACGGCCCGACACAGGGAATCCAGATCATCACTGACCGTGTTAAGGTAGTTGGCAGTCATATGATGTTTTTGAATGTAACCGCCTAAAAGATATGGATTCGTGTTATAAATCTTACCGTATTCTAAAGGAGAACCCGTATTCAAAAGTTCGCTTCCGGTACTGATAAGCCCGATGGAGAGCTTTTTATAGACCCCAATTTCAGCAATCCCCTGTCCGGCAATCAGTGCCAGGTCAGAAGCGGTAAGTATTTTGCCTTTTGGAACAAGCAAAGTTCCGGCTGCAACATCTTCCCCAGGTGGAATGATGTTTGCGGAGGTAACGGGCGCCGTTAATGTAACTGTATTCTCAGTAAAGGAAGTGCGCTCATGCATGATAATGGCATCGGCACCTTCCGGAACCGGTGCGCCGGTCATGATCCGTGCAGCTTTTCCTTCTGTGATTGGATAGGTTGGAACACTTCCGGCAGGAATTACCTCGGTAACGTCTAAAGTCACAGGATGTTCCGGTGAAGCAGCGGATGTGTCAGCCTGACGAAGTGCATATCCATCATATGCGCTTTTGGCAAAAGAAGGCACCGGAATTTTAGCTGTAATATCTTCTGCAAGAATTCGTTCAAAAGCATCTTGTAGTAAAATGTGTTCTATCGCCTGAGTTTCTGGTTTTGCCAGATTCAGGAGACAGTCAGATGCTTCTTTTAAAGTCTGAATGTTCATATGTATGTTTTCCTTATATAAATGTATCGATTATTTATAAATGTTTTAAATCTCCGTTATGATAATGTTGTAATATACAGTCAGCGATAGCTTCGATATTATCCCGACAATAAACGGGTGTATCTTGTATCAACTGTTCGGTTGAAAAATCAGCAGTGATATAGGAGATACAATTAGAAGCAGAAGCGAGTAAGCTGTTATTTTGTTCATCACTTCCAGTCAATAATATAAGCTTTGGATAATCGCTCCATTTGAAGCCTTCTAAAAGAACAAGATCAGCATCACCGACAAGCCCCGCAATTGCAGATTCCTGTAAAGGTTCCCGTTTTACAACGGAATATTTGTCGTTATCATAGACGATGGAAGCACTCACGCCCGCCTGCCAGAACCGATAACTGTCTGTTCCGGGAGAATCAGGTTCGAAAGAATGTCCGTCATGTTTGACTGTGGCGACCTTAAGTCCTCGGTGGATCAGCTCTGGGATCAATCGTTCCATTAAAGTGGTTTTTCCGGAGTTTTTAAATCCGGAAATGGCCAGGCAGCTTTTGGCAGTCAGCGTTTGGTATTCCTCTGGTGTATTGATATTCTGTAGCTGCCAGGAATCTTCTTCTACGTGATAAAAATGAACCTTTAAGTTGTTCAAAGCATCCATGATCCGAAGATTTCCATTATCTAAGCACCTCTTTAGTACAGGGGTGCAGCTTTTGCGATAAATACCACACAGGGGGTGGATCCGATCATCCGCCGTGACACAGATAAGTGCATCAGTATCAGAATGTTTCATGACTTCCTGAAGGTGATGAGCCAGTGTTCCGGAAAAAAGAGGAACGTCACAGGGAAGAACGAGCAGCGCATCCGACTCGCAGACAGATAAGGCACTGTAAAGTCCGCTCATAGGACCGCAATCTGAATATCGGTCATCAATCATTGAATAAGGGATTTCCGGATGCCGGGCGGCATCATCGACTGAAACCAGAATCTCAGGAAAATCGCGTAGTTCAAAAATCAGTTTGTCGAGAAATGTTGTTCCATTAAGTCTCAGAGAGGATTTCCGATATCCCATCCGACGGCTTTTTCCTCCTGCCAGTATCAGGCAGCCTGTGTTCATTTGTATCACCTCGTGTTGTATTTATCTATAAACAAGCGCGCTTATAGGCGTTTCTTTTGGTTAATTATAGCATTTGAAATTTAAAACCACAAGGAAAGATATATGTTTCACAGGATTGATAAAATTGGGACGGGTTTTAAATGAAACTAACTAAATTATATTTTAGAAAATATAAGGACGTTTATAAAAAGAAACTATAGAAAAGACGCTGCTATTGATAAAAAAATAGCATTGTGACTAATTTAGATAAAAGTATTTACAAAATTTTATCCAAATGTTACAATATGACCGTTACTTATTCTAAAAACAATCGGTAGAGAGGGAAGGAATAAAAAAATGAGTAGATTAACGATCGATACTCCTAGCAGGGCAGACCTTGTTATGGAGCAGCTCTACAAGGATCTTGAGCGCAGAATCGAATCAAGCCCACCGGGATTATGTCCAGTAGACTTGTCTCGCGCATTTTTGGAGTTATGCCATGCTCAGACTTGTGGAAAATGTGTACCTTGCCGTGTCGGTCTTGGTCAGTTGAATCACCTGATCAGAAAGGTACTGAACGGCAACGCAACAATGGAGACACTTGATACTATGGAGCAGACAGCAAAGTCTATTATGGAGTCTGCCGACTGTGCGATTGGATATGAAGCAGCGCATATGGTATATAAGGGACTGATCGGATATCGCGATGATTATATTGAGCATATCAAGAACGGACGCTGTACCTGTACATATAATCAGCCGGTACCATGTGTATCCTTATGTCCTGCACATGTTGATATTCCGGGATATGTAGCGTTAGTTGGGGAAGGACGCTATGCAGATGCAATCCGTCTGATCCGGAAGGATAATCCATTCCCGACAACATGTGGATTTATCTGTGAGCATCCATGTGAGGCAAGATGCCGTCGTAACATGATTGATGATTCTATTAATATCCGTGGCCTGAAACGAGTGGCAGCAGACTTTGCAGGGGAAGTAGAGCCGCCAAAATGTGCACCAAGCACAGGTAAGAAAATTGCTGTATTAGGAGGAGGCCCGGGAGGACTCAGTGCAGCTTATTATCTGCAGCTTATGGGACATCAGACAACGGTATATGAGATGCTTCCAAAGCTTGGAGGTATGCTCCGCTATGGTATTCCGAACTACAGACTTCCGAAAGAGCGTCTGGACGAGGATATCAATGCAATCTTAAAGACAGGAGTAGAAGTAAAATACGGTCTTAAGATCGGTGAAGATATTACAATCCAACAGCTTCGCAGTGAGTACGATGCTGTTCTGATTACAATTGGAGCAAGTACAGATAAGAAACTTGGACTGGAAGGCGAAGATGCAGACGGAGTCATCTCAGCAGTACAGTTCTTAAGAGATGTAGGAAAAGACGAAGCACTTGACCTGACTGGAAAAGAAGTCGCAGTTGTCGGTGGTGGTAATGTATCTATGGATGCAGTCCGTACAGCCAAAAGACTGGGTGCTAAGAAAGTCAGCATTGTATATAGAAGAAGAGTTGCAGATATGACAGCTCTTCCGGCAGAGATTGAAGGAGCAATTGCAGAGGGAATTGAAGTACAGACTCTGAAGGCCCCGGCATCTTTGGATATTGATGAAAATCATCACATTAAAGGAATGTATGTTACACCGCAGATGATCAGTGAGATCAAAGGCGGACGTGCAAGCGTAAAAGCAACAGGAGAGCCAGATCAGTATATTCCATGTGATATCCTTGTTGTGGCAATTGGTCAGAATATTGAGACAGATCATTTCGCAGAAGCAGGAATTCCGGTAGAGCGTGGTAAGATCGTGACAACTGCAGGAGGAGATTTCCTGGATATGCCAGGTGTATTTGCAGGAGGAGACTGTGCAAGTGGTCCGGCTACTGTAATCAAAGCGATTGCAGCAGCAAAAGTTGTAGCTGCCAACATTGATGAATATCTTGGATATCATCATGAGATTTCCTGTGATGTAGAGATTCCGAAAGCAAGCCTTCATGACAGAGTACCTTGCGGACGTGCAGAACTTACAGAGCGCGAGGCATGTGAGAGAGTCTGTGATTTTGAAGGAGTGGAGAACTGCATGACCGAAAAAGAAGCAAAACAGGAAGCCTGCCGCTGTCTGCGCTGCGATCATTTCGGATATGGAATATTTAAAGGAGGCAGAGAAAAATTATGGTAAATCTTACAATAGATGGAAGACAGATTTCAGTAGAAGAGAATACCACAATTATGGAAGCTGCCAGATCCGTTGGTATTCAGATTCCGAGTCTTTGTTATCTCAAAGGCATCAATGAAATAGGCGCCTGTCGCGTGTGTGTGGTAGAGCTGGAAGGAAAAGACAGACTGATCACCGCCTGCAATAATATTTGCGAGGAAGGTATGGTCATTTATACAAATAGTCCGAAAGTCAGAAAGGACAGACGTACAACAGTAGAACTGATTCTTTCTGAGCACGACTGTCAGTGTGTAACTTGTATGAGAAGCGGCAACTGCAGTCTTCAGAAAATTGCAAATGATCTGGATATTTTAGAACTTCCATTTCATCAGTATCTGGAACACCAGCCATGGGATAAAACATTTCCACTGATTCGTGATTCTGCAAAATGTATCAAATGTATGCGTTGCGTGCAGGTGTGTGACAAGGTTCAGGGGCTTGGTGTCTGGGATGTAGAAGGAACCGGTTATCACACAACAGTTAATGTGTCAGGTCATAATTCTATCCGAGAGGCAGATTGTGCACTTTGTGGTCAGTGCATTACACATTGTCCTGTCGGAGCACTTCGCGAGAGAAGTGATACGAATGAAGTATGGAAAGCAATTGAAGATCCGGATAAGATCGTGGTTGCTCAGGTAGCACCTGCTGTCCGCGCAGCATGGGGAGAGGAACTCGGACTGGCACCGGAAGATGCAACAGTTGGAAAAATCATAGATGCCCTCAAGAAAATGGGAATAAACTATGTATTTGATACAACATTTTCTGCGGATCTTACGATTATGGAAGAGGGAAATGAATTCGTAAAGAGATTTACAAGTGGTGAATTAAAAGACCGCCCGATGTTCACTTCCTGCTGTCCGGGATGGGTGCGCTTTATTAAGAGTCAGTTCCCACATCTGGTAAAATATCTGTCTTCCGCAAAATCACCACAGCAGATGTTCGGTGCAGTTATGAAGACATATTTTGCAGAGAAGCTGGGCGTAAGTCCGGAGAAGATCTATACTGTATCTGTTATGCCATGTGTGGCTAAGAAGGCAGAGCGTGAGATGGATCTTTATTATGAAGAATATGCAGGACATGATATTGATGCAGTTATCACCACACGTGAGCTGATCCGAATGATCCGTTCTGCACATATCAGCCCACAGACACTGGTAGATGTTGAGAGTGACCGCCCGATGCATGAGGGAACCGGAGCCGGAGTCATCTTCGGTGCAACCGGTGGAGTTATGGAGGCGGCACTTCGGTCTGCTTACTATATCATCAAAGGTGAGAATCCGCCGGCAGAGGCATTTACAGCAGTCAGAAGCCAGGGATTCAATGAAAATGACGGCGTTCAGGAAGCAAATTTCCAGATTAATGATATTACAGTGAGAACTGCAGTAGTCAGCGGACTTGGAAATACAAGAGAATTGATTCGCAAGATCGAATCCGGTGAAGTGCACTATGACTTTGTAGAAGTTATGGCATGTCCGGGAGGATGCGTCGGTGGTGGCGGACAGCCAATCCACGACGGCGAAGAGCGCGCATTTGAACGTGGAAAGAACCTGTATTATCTGGATCGCAATGCGAACCTTAGATTCTCTCATGAGAATCCAGATGTCATTCAGATGTACAAAGAGTACTTTGAGGCACCGATGTCTCACAAAGCTCACATGCTTCTACATACTGAGCATAAGAAAAATATGTAGAAAAATATGTAGAAAAATGCATAAGAAAGATAGGCAGTCTGTGTGTATCATAGTTGGGGGCTTTTGCACCCGATATCATAAAGAAAATGATGGATAAGAGAAGGGGCGTGTGAAAAAACGGAAGTTTTTTCATGCGCCCTTTTTGCATAATGTAGAACTGTATTCAAGAATGCCTCGGCATTCTTGCTGCGAGGTGCGCGTCATGCAATTGCATGACATACTTCTACTGCGCACCTCCGCAAGTCTACAAATGAGAACAGGTTGTTTTTACATAAGTTTAGAATTATAATAAAGAGGTAGTTAGAAAACTTGAAATACTCTTGACATTATGCGTCCTTTGAGTATAATCAGAATTAAGAGATTTCATAATATGAAAATAGGTTTCGCATAATGAAACTGAAAAAGAAGAAGGAGAAGAAGATCATGAATGAAGTATTAGAGAAGATTCAGAAAATTGGTATTGTACCAGTCGTTGTATTAAATGATGCAAAGGACGCAGAGCCACTTGCAAAAGCTCTTTGCAATGGAGGACTTCCATGTGCAGAGGTTACTTTCCGTACAGATGCAGCAGAGGAGTCAATCCGTATCATGTCTGAGAAATATCCAGAGATGCTTGTTGGAGCCGGAACAGTTCTGACAACAGAGCAGGTAGACCGTGCTGTAGCAGCCGGAGCAAAATTTATCGTAAGCCCAGGACTGAATCCTAAGATTGTAAAATACTGTGTAGAGAAGAATATTCCGATCACACCAGGAATCTGCACTCCAAGCGAGGCTGAGCAGGCAATCGAGAATGGTCTTGAAGTTGTAAAATTCTTCCCGGCAGAGCCAGCAGGCGGACTGAAGATGATCAAAGCTATGGCAGCTCCATACACAGGACTGAAATTCATGCCTACAGGTGGAATCAATGCGACAAATGTAAAAGATTATCTTGCATATGACAAGATTCTTGCATGTGGCGGAAGCTGGATGGTAAAAGGAAGTCTTGTAGAGGCTGGAGAGTTCGACAAGATTGAGGCAATGACAAAAGAAGCTGTAGAGATTGTAAAAGAAGTAAGAGGCTAGTCTTATGAAGAAAAAAGCATTTGATCTGCTGACATTAGGAGAGATTCTGCTTCGTCTGTCCCCACCGGACAATGAGCGTATCGTACGTGGAGAGACATTTCAGAAGCAGGTTGGCGGCGCAGAACTTAACGTAGCTTCCGGCGTATCTCTTCTTGGTCTGAGATCCGGTATCATATCAAGAATTCCGGACAGTAGTATCGGTATGTTCGCAAAGAATAAGATCCGGTTCTGTGGAGTCAGTGATGATTATCTGGTATACGATACAGGAAAAGATGCAAGATTGGGCGTGTATTACTACGAGAACGGAGCATACCCGAGAAAACCGGGCGTGGTCTATGACAGACAGCATTCGTCCATGACCAGAATTGACATCGATGAATTTGATGACAGTATATATGAATCGACCAGATGCTTTCATACCTCCGGAATTACTCTGGCGCTCAGTGAAGAGTGTCGGAAGACCGGAGTAGAGATGATTAAGAGATTTAAAGAAAAAGGCACACTCATTTCATTTGACGTGAACTTCCGCCTGAATCTCTGGTCAGGAGAAGAAGCAAGAAAATGTATTGAAGGAATCCTTCCTTATGTAGACATTTTCTTCTGCTCCGAAGACACTGCAAGACTGACATTTGGAAAAGAAGGCAATGTAAAAGAGATCATGGAAAGCTTTGCAGCTGAATATCCAATCTCCGTCATCGCATCCACCCAGCGTACTGTATTAAGTCCAAAGATACATAACTTTACTTCTGTAATTTACGACGCAAAAGCGAAGAAATTCTATGAAGAGAAACCATACGAGAATATCGAAGTTGTAGATCGTATCGGAAGCGGAGATGCTTATTGTTCCGGAGTTCTGTATGGACTTTTGAGAGAAGACGGAGGGTGTGCAAGTGCTCTTCGCTATGGAAATGCCAGCAGTGCAGCCAAGAATACTATCCCAGGTGATATGCCGTCATTGGATCGTGAGGAGATAGAGAATATTATCCATGATCACGAGACAGTCGGATATCATAGTGAGATGAATCGGTAATTGAATATATAAATTGTAAGAGAATGTGCTAAATCAGGTACATTCTCTTTTTTTGATATTTGCGCTACGATAAAATGGAGTATAAAGCTTCTGGAATTTGGCATGGAAAATTATAATCCTGAAAATAATAAATTCAAAACTAGCATACAGGAGGTAAATAATTATGGGGAAAATTATGGAGAAATTTACAGATTCAGTTGCACGGAAAATTTGGAATCAAATGGAAGAAGAACAGCGAAAATGTGAGGAGAGTAAAATTCAGACAATTACAGAAAAACAAATTAAAGAATTTGGAGAGAGTCTTTATGAAACGGAACACTCAGATAACACAATTCAAAGATATTGTCGGGAAGTGAGAAAATTCATGGAATTTCTTGATGGAAGGGTACCGGAAAAACAACTTTTCGTGGAATATAGGGATCTGGAAAAGAAACAATATAATGTACGTTCGGTTAATGTTAAGATTTCAGCGATTAATGCATATTTTGTATGGAGCAAAAGACCAGAATTAAAAATGCATTTCCTTAAGATTCAGAAAAAAGCATTTATCTCAGAGAAAAGGCAACTATCTTCAGAAGAATTTTCAAGACTTCTTACGGTGGCACAGAAAAAGAGCAGTCAGAGATTATATATGCTTTTGCAAGTACTTGTAAGCACGGGAATAAGGATCAGTGAATTGCCATTTATTACAGTTGAATCCGTGGAACAAGGTGAAGCTGAGATATCGTTGAAAGGAAAAACGAGGTCTGTAAAATTTCAAAATGAACTCCGAAAAAATATATTAGAATATTGTAAAAAAAATAAAATCGAATCCGGATATATATTCCGGACACGGAATGGGAAAGCGGTAGATCGTTCTAATATTTATCATGAAATGAAGAAATTATGTGAAAAAGCAGGTGTGGAAAAGGAAAAAGTATTTCCGCACAATATGAGACATTTATTTGCGAGGATTTTTTATCATACGGAGCAGAATCTGGCACATCTGGCAGATGTACTTGGACACAGCAGCATCGAAACGACCAGAATATACGTGGCGGAGACGATAGATACTTATGAAAAAATACTGGAGAAAATGAAATTTCCCGTACAAGTTAATAGAAATGGATCAGAAAAACAAAAAGACCACAGAATCTATATTCCGTGGTAAATAAAGCAAACTCTAATACATATAAAAATTTTTAACACTAATAATGTTACCCCTGTATTTAGTAAATGTCAATATTTTTACATGAAAATACATCACTTAAATACTGTTAAAATTCCCCCCCCAATATAAATTGAAGTATGAAAAATAATCCCTGTCTGTGATGTGACAAACAGAAAGAGGGACTTTTCATGCTTTTTATCTCAGTCGAGAGGACTCCTGGAAGAGTGGAATGTAATAATATTACCACGGAATATAGATTCTGTAGTGATAAGGCTTTTTGTATATAAGGTCAGGACAGGGAAACTGTTTTAGACCATTCCCTAAAAAAGAGAAGGAGGAGAAGAGTATGAATAATAGGGGAAAATATCGTGCACATTCTAAAGTATTGCGTGTACTGGCAGTGGTGCTTACTTTGTCAATGCTTTTGGGAATGTCTGGAATACAGGCATTTGCTGAAGAAGACACAGTGGCAAAGATTCCGTCAGGAGCAAGTACAGAGTGTGATCAGGGTGAAGAAAATATGACATTCACACCTGAAAAACAAATGAAAGGAATTACAGTAAAAGCGAGTGCCACAAAAGGGGTACTGCCAGCGGACGTAACATTTTCAGTGACGGCGTTGAAATCCGAAGGGGAGACAGCAGAACATTATAAAGAGGTGGAAACAGCACTGACAGATGGTGAGACAGCATATGATGGATTTCAAGCTTTTGATATGTCATTTGAAGATGAAAACGGGGCCTGTCAGCCGACGGGTGGAAAAGTGGCTATTGAGTTGCAGATTGATTCCAAAACACTGGCAGAAGAAGTTGATCTGAATACCATTGCAGTACAACAGCTCGTAAAAACTGAGACAGGACTTCAGATGAAAAAAGTTGCTGATGCCACAGATGGAAAAATAAGTGTAGACGGAAATGTGATTACAGCAAAATATGACGTCGAGAGTGTTTCTGCATTTGCACTTACATGGACAAAGGCAACGGTTTCTGATGAGAGTGAGAGCTCAGAGGGAAGTGTACAGGAAGATATTATGCCAGTGGCAATTACAACATTTTCACTGGAGAATCATATCAAAGATCAGGGAACATTGAATGTTCCGGAATCCGTCGTTGCAGCCAGTTATAAGTGGTTCAAAAGTGACAACGGAACAAGCAACTGGACAGAAGTTGTAAGCCGTAAGATTACCGGAGATTCCTACAACATTTCAGAAGATGGAAAAAGTCTGAATGCAGCGCTTGATAGTGGGGCAAGAAAATATTACAAGGTGGAAATTTATGATGAACAGGGAAATAAGACCGGTGAGTCAACAACAACTCAGGTTTCTTATTATTCAGCACTTCAAAATGGAAGCTTTGAAACGCCGCTTTGTAGTGATCATAGCAATTACCAGCCGTATATAACAAGTGATACGCAAGGAATTGTATGGAAAACAACAGCTTCTGATAACAAGATAGAAATTGTCAATGCTTCACCTAATAAGAGAGAAAGCCGATGGATATGGGCAAATACATATCAAGCGTTGTCTCAAAAGCATCATCAGGTCGATGCGGCAGCCGATGGAGAACAGTTCGCAGAACTGAATGCAAATGAAGTTGGCTCTTTATATCAGGATGTGCTGACGACACCGGGGGCAACATTGAACTGGGGACTGGCTCATCGGGCAAGAGGAGATAAGACGGCCAAGGATACCATGTACGTCCTGATCATGCCGACGAAACTTGCAGAAAATATTAACAATCAGGCAGATGTTGAAAGGGTTATTCAGGCTATAAACAATGGAGATGAGACTTACAAAGGTGCAACGGTCCAGGAGATTACAGATGATAATCAGAAATGGTATACGCATACTGGAACATATGAAGTTCCAGAGGGACAATATCTGACCAGATTTTTCTTTGTGTCAGGACCGACCGCATATGATTCCAGTTCTAGTGCAGATAAGAAGTTGAAAGGAACGATTGGAAACCATTTGGATAATGTGTATTTTACATCGGAACTTCCACAGCCGAATCCGGATACAGGACATTTGAAGATTGTAAAAACAATTCAGGGATTGACACCGGAAGAAGCAACAGAATATTCCGTTGGTGTAAAAATAGAAGGACCAAATGCTTATACGACAAAAACTGTTACACTGAATCGATTTAGCTGGAACGAGGAAAAGCAGGCTTATACGGCTACATATGTAGAACAGAATGTTCCAATTGGAAGTTATACCGTAAGTGAGGTTGCAGATTCCGCACAGAGAGATGGATATACCGTAAGTACAAAGGTAGATGGAACAGATAGTCCGGAGGCTTCGGGGACTGTCAGTATTCAAGACCGGACGACTTCTGAAATCTGGTTTGAAAATACATATACTCCGAATACATATGTGCTTTCCGTTACAAAGATTTTGACGAAAGAAAATGATTACGCAGACCGGACGAAGGCATTTGATATCGACATTACATTAAAGGATAAAAATGGAGAAAATGTAAGCGGTGAATTTGATATAGATGATGGTGAAAAAATCAGATTTACAGATGGAAAAGCAACCGTTTCATTAAAGGATAATGAAACTATAAAGATTGTTGGAATCCCAGCGCAAGCAACATATGAAGTTCAGGAGACAAGTGACAGCTCCAAAGGATACGATGTTCAGTATGATCAGAAGACAGGAACAATGAATCGTGACCAAAGTGTTACTGTAACAAATACTGCAAAAGATATTCCGACAAGTGGCGTAGACACAGGCAACTGGGTTGCCGGAGGAATTTTGATGGCAGCATTGATGGCGGCAGCAGGATCCATCTATGTGATCATCTGCCAGAAAATGAAGCGTGTGGCAGGCCACAGACGGAGAAGATTTTAAGATGCAGGAAGAAAGACAACCGGTGCCGCTTCTTGTGGATATCGGATATCTTCTGCTAAAGATTTTGATTATAGGGGCTTTGGCAGTAGTTATGTTTACATTTCTATTTGGCATCTGCCGTAATCCAGATGCTTCCATGACCCCGGCTATGAAAGAAGGAGACCTGATAATTTATTATCGTTTGAAAAAGGATTATCAGGTTGGAGATGTAGTGGTAATCAGGCAGGAGAAAGAGACAGAACTCCGACGAATCGTAGCGCGGGCGGGGGATGTAGTGGATATTACAGAGGAAGGATTAAGTGTCAATGGCTATATACAACAGGAAGATGACATTTATATGGAAACACTTCCATACTCAGAAGGAATTACATTCCCAGTCACAGTAGGCAAAAATCAGGTGTTTTTATTGGGTGATAACAGAAGCAGTGCAAGAGACAGCCGGATATATGGACCGGTAGACATAGCAACAATCAAGGGAAATGTTATGACCATTATGCGCCGCCGTAATTTATAAAATAGGTGGCAACAATTTCAGATAGGAAACAATCTGTTGGCAGGCAGGATTGAAGACAGGAAGAAAAATAGATTGCTTTTTATTATAAATGAAATACAAGGATATATTAAGGAGGAGAAACAATGAAATCAGGAAAAATCAAAGGAATGCTTATGGCAGGAATGCTCACAATGAGCTTATGTGCTGGAACAGCAGTAATGGCAGAAGAGGTACAGGTTCCAACAGTTGGACAGGCAGGTGTTACCAAGAATTTGCATATTGCAGAAGGAATTACCGTACCAGATACAACATTTACATTTAATATCACTCAGACCGCTGGAGATGCGACAACTGTTACAAAAACTACGACAGCAGCTTTTGAAGCAGATACGGTGACGAATGATCTTGTATCGAAAGCAGCAACAACAGAACTTGCAGATGAAACAAAATATCCACATGCAGGTGTTTACACATTTACCGTCAACGAGGTAAAAGGCAATGTAGCCGGCATGACATATGATACAAAATCTTACACAGTAAATGTATATGTAGTAAATGATGGCGATGGTTTAAAAGTAGACAGCATTACTGCAAACGATGGAACAGCAAAAGTAACAGATATGTCTTTTGACAATACATATGTAAAAGACTCCCGTCTCACAATTGAAAAGAAAGTAACAGGAACTCAGGCAGACAGAACAAAACACTTCAACTTTACAATTAACATGACAAAAGCGTCTACAGATACAAGAGCTTCCTACACAGGAACAATTGTAAAAGGTGACAAATGTAAAGAAACACATCAGAATGTAGTACTTACATTTGATAATAATGGTAAAGCAACAGCAAATGTAGAACTGTGTGACGGAGATACAATCACATTTGACAACATTGCAGCAGGAACAAGATATACCGTTACTGAAGCAGGAGCAACAGATGGATATACACCAAGTGTAGCAGTTGTTGAGAATGGTGGAACAGCAGAGCAAATTAACGCAACCAGCGAAGCTGACGGAATTACAGCAGATAATAAGCTGATTGGCGAGAAGGCAAACAGTGTCGTATTTACCAATGCTTATGCTGACACTCCGATTACAGGTGTTATCATCAATAACCTTCCATATGTTGTCCTTGCTGCTGCAGCAGTATGTGCTCTTGTGGCACTCGTACTGATCAACAGACGCAGACAGTATCGCTAAAAAATGTTGGTGCGTATAGCAGACCGGATCGTCAATTTTGTAGTACTGATATTCACCATGTTGCTGATTTTGTACGGCGTGTATGCATTTTGGGACACAAGACAGGTCTATGATGCGGCTTCTGTGCAGAAATACAAGACCTACAAGCCGGAAAAAGATGACTCGGTGTCATTTGAACAATTGCAGGCGCAAAACCCGGAAGTTATAGGCTGGCTGCATGTATATGGAACGAAAATTGATTATCCGTTCACGCAGGCAGAAGATAATTCAAAATATGTGAATACAGATGTTATGGGTGAATATGCACTGTCGGGAAGTTTATTTCTGGATTGCATGAACGCACCGGATTTTAGCAATTTTAATAATATTATTTATGGACATCATATGGAAAAAGAGTTGATGTTCGGTGATCTTGGTCACTATGAGGATGAGATGTATTTCAATACACATGAATATGGAAATCTATATTATAGTGGTCAGGATCATGGTGTGCATTTTTTCGCATTTGTGAAAGCAGATGCATATGACAACATGATTTACAATGTCAGAATTGCAGATCAATCAGAAAAATCGAAGTATTTATCATATGTACGGGAACAGGCATTGTATTACCGGGATTTAAACATTTCTGTGGAAGATGAAAATGTACGGATTATAGCTTTATCTACTTGTAATTCACAGACTACAAATGGCAGAGATGTGTTGATTGGTGTGATTTCAGATGAAACTTATCCAGATACGTTTGCGGAAGGAGAGACAGAAAAACAGCAGGGGACGGCAAGAAACCTTCTTGAGCAAATTCCATTTTGGTGGTATGTGCTTTTGGAAAGTGTACTTATAGGGCTGGAGATTACAGCTACTCTTCGATATATCAGAAAGAAACATAAGAATTGTATGGCGGTAGATAATCGTGCAGTACAAAGACAGAAGGGAGGGGAGATAAATGGTAAGAAACCGGAGAACAGAAAATATAAAAAATAGGGGGAGATTTTCTGCATGTGTTGCAGGGATTGCTCTTATAGCAGTTCTGTTGCAGGGATTGTCGGTGAAGGCAGAGGCAGCCTCTCAAAAAACTGTTGCAAAAATACCAGTGTCCCAGACATTTGAAATAAAGAATCAAGTGCCGGACGGATTGAACCGGGAGTTTCAATATATAATGACCTGTGAAGAGGCAAAAGCTCCGATGCCGGAGGAAACTTCAGAAGGAACTTATACATTTACTTTAAAAGATAATGAAAAAAAAGTAATCGAAATTGCTTATGAACATGCCGGTGTTTACTATTATAATCTGAAACAGCAAGTATCTGATAAAAAGGATAAATTCAGTTATGATGAGACGAACTACAAGGTGGCAGTATATGTGACAAATGCAGACAATGGAGGACTTGATACACAAGTTGTTGTAAAAAATCCAGATGGGACAAAGAGTGCAGAGGCATTTTTCCATAATTCTTATACTGGAGACAACCCGGCGAAAGGAAATACTATTGTAAAAACCGGAGATACACAGAATATCATACTGTGGTGTTCGATAGCAGCAATAGCAGTCGCAGTATTTTTTCTTGCAGTATTTATCAGGAGAAAGAAATGTCAGTGATTCGTGATCTGAGTGGACAGAAATTTGGAAGACTGACGGCCTTGTATCCAACAGAAAAACGTGACAAGAGAGGCTCTGTATATTGGCATTGTAAGTGTGAATGCGGAAATGAAGTAGATGTTTCTCTTAGTGGACTTGTATATGGTAATTATAAAAGCTGTGGATGCCTGAAGAAAGAGTGTGAAAAAAACGTGCATGACCGGCTGCATTTATTGAACGGAACTTGTGTTGAATGGCTGAAGCACCGGAAAAATCGATGTGACAGTACGAGTGGTTTCCGTGGAGTGTACAAGACGAAAGCGGGAAAGTATCGAGTGACAATCGGCTTTAAAGGAGAACGATATCAGCTCGGGACATATCGCGAGTTTCAGGATGCAGTCGACGCAAGACTGGAGGCAGAACATCTGATTCATGACAGGTTTCTGGAAGCATATGAGAAATGGTGCAAACGCCAGAAAGAAGATCCCAAATGGGCAGAAGAGAATCCATTGATTTTCGATGTACATCAAGAGAATAAAATTATAACAGTAGAAACAAATATGGAATAAACGAAAGAACGTGGAGGGCAGCTTCCACGTTTTTCTAATGCCTACTTTAGAATATATCGATGGGGAAAAATAGTGAAATAGTATCTATGTTACAGGCTTTCCGCTTAGCCTGCATAATGCACTTTCGGCGTAAGCCGTCCTGCTTCCAAGCAGTTTATTTTTTACATACTGAGTGGGAGAAATAGAACTGAAAAACAGGCGGTGCGCACAGAAACATTGAATTATTTTGTAGTTGATGCGAGCATAGCTTGAACTTTCGGAGCATTGTTTGAGCCTGTTCATCAGGCGAGTTTGCGTAGAAAGTTCAAAATAAGCGACGCAGCATCAACAAAAAATATTCAGTTTCTGTGCGCAATGCCTGTTTCAATTCTATTTATCACAGGATATGACAAAAAATAAACAATAATGTTAAAAAAATATCATTTATATATTGACAAATAATTAACGATAATTTATACTACCAAATGTAAAGAATAAAAGACGTCTAATCAAGCAAACTATAATCCATACTTTTTATTTACAGGAGGGAATCCAGATGGCTAAGAAGAAAGATGTTGTACCGGTATTTGTTGACAATGTGGAAGCGTTGGAAGCGAAGATGCAGGCGATGCGCGAGGCGCAGAAAATCTTTGCCACCTATACACAGGAGCAGGTTGACAAGATTTTTTATGCGGCAGCAGTTGCAGCGAACAAAATGCGTATTCCACTTGCAAAGCAGGCAGTTGAGGAAACCGGACGTGGTATTGTTGAGGATAAAGTAATCAAAAATCACTATGCAGCAGAGTATATTTACAATGCATACAAAGACACAAAGACTTGTGGCGTGATTGAGGAAGATAAAGCATTCGGAATTAAGAAAATCGCAGAGCCAATCGGTCTTGTGGCAGCAGTTATTCCGACAACGAACCCGACTTCAACAGCAATCTTTAAGACATTGATCTGTCTGAAGACGAGAAATGCAATTATCATCAGTCCGCATCCGGCAGCAAAAGCTTCTACAATTGCAGCAGCAAAGGTTGTTCTGGACGCAGCAGTGAAAGCCGGAGCACCGGAAGGAATCATTGGCTGGATCGATGCACCGTCACTGGAACTGACCAATATGGTCATGAAAGAATCTGACATCATCCTTGCAACGGGTGGTCCGGGAATGGTAAAGGCAGCTTATTCTTCCGGAAAACCGGCACTTGGAGTTGGAGCCGGAAATACACCGGTTATTATTGATGACACAGCAGATATTAAACTTGCAGTTAACTCCATCATTCATTCCAAAACATTTGATAACGGTATGATCTGTGCATCTGAGCAGTCCGTAACGGTTCTGGACAGCATTTACGATGAAGTAAAGAAAGAATTTGCATACAGAGGCTGCTACTTCCTGAAAAAAGGAGAAGAGCTTGATAAGGTTCGTAAGACGATTATTATAAATGGAGCATTGAATAACAAGATTCCTGGAAAATCTGCATATGAGATTGCAAAACTTGCAGGTGTGGAAGTTCCGGAAAATACAAAGATTCTGATCGGTGAAGTAGAATCCGTAGACATTTCTGAAGAATTTGCACACGAAAAATTATCACCGGTACTTGGAATGTATCGTGCGAAGACATTTGACGAAGCCCTTGAAAAAGCGGAGCGCCTTGTAGCAGATGGAGGATATGGACACACAGCTTCTCTTTATGTACATCCTGCTGAGACAGAGAAAATTGCAAAACATGCTGAAGCTATGAAGACATGTCGAATCCTGATCAACACACCGTCTTCTCACGGAGGAATCGGAGATCTCTACAACTTTAAACTGGCACCGTCACTGACACTTGGCTGCGGTTCCTGGGGAGGAAACTCCGTATCTGAAAATGTAGGTGTAAAACACCTGATCAATATTAAAACAGTTGCAGAGAGGAGAGAAAATATGCTTTGGTTTCGGACTCCGGATAAGGTATACTTTAAGAAAGGCTGCATGCCGGTAGCGCTTGATGAACTTGGAAATGTACTGCACAAAAAGAAAGCATTTATCGTAACAGACAGCTTCTTATATAAGAATGGTTACGTAGCTCCGATCGAGCAGAAACTGGATGAGCTTGGAATCCAGCACACATGCTTCTTCGAGGTGGCACCGGATCCGACACTTCAGTGTGCTGAAAAAGGTGTGGATCAGATGCGCGCATTTGAGCCAGATACGATCATTGCTCTTGGCGGTGGATCTGCCATGGACGCAGCAAAGATTATGTGGGTAATGTATGAGCATCCGGAAGCTGACTTCGAAGACATGGCTATGGACTTCATGGACATCCGCAAGCGTGTATTCACTTTCCCGAAAATGGGCGAGAAAGCTTACTTTGTAGCAATCCCGACTTCTTCCGGAACAGGTTCCGAAGTGACACCATTTGCCATTATCACAGATGCCGAGACAGGCGTAAAATGGCCAATTGCAGATTATGAGCTTCTTCCGAACATGGCAATTGTAGATGTAGATAACATGATGACTCAGCCAAAAGGACTGACCAGTGCATCTGGTATCGATGTTATGACTCATGCAATTGAGGCATATGTATCTATTATGGCGACGGATTACACAGACGGACTTGCCCTCAAGGCAGCAAAAGCAGTATTTGAGTATCTGCCGAGAGCATACGACAATGGTGCAAATGATCCGGAGGCCAGAGAGAAGATGGCAAACGCATCCTGTATGGCAGGAATGGCATTTGCAAACGCATTTCTTGGACTGAACCACTCCATGGCACATAAACTTGGTGCATTCCACCACCTGCCACATGGAGTTGCAAATGCAGTGATCCTGACAGAAGTCATGAGATACAATGCTGCAGAAGTGCCGACAAAAATGGGAACATTTTCACAGTATCAGTATCCACATGCACTGGCAAGATACGCTGAAATTGGCCGCTTTGTAGGCTGCCAGGGAAAAGACGATGCAGAAGTATTTGAAAACTTTATCGCAAAACTGGAAGAGCTGAAAGAAAAAATCGGTATTAAGAAGTCCATTCACGAGTACGGCATTGATGAGAAATATTTCATGGACACACTGGACGACATGGTGGAGCAGGCATTTAACGATCAGTGTACAGCAGCAAACCCAAGATATCCACTCATGAAAGAAATCAAAGAGTTATACTTAAAGTGCTGGTAAGGAGGTAAATGTGATGAAACTTACGAATCCGGAATTAATTGTGAAACGTTCTTATAAGGAAGTCTACAAGGACGGGGATAAGATTGTAAAAATATTTGAAAAAGATCACCCGAAGTCAGCCGTTTTTAATGAGGCACTGAATACAGTTCGAGTCGAGGAGGCGGGATTGGATATTCCGAAGCTTGATGAGGTCACACAGATCGATGAAAAATGGGCACTTGTTATTGAGTGTCAGGCAGGCGAGACTCTGGAAACAGTCATGGAAAAGGATCCGGATAATCTGGAAAAATATATGGCAGAGTTCGTAGATCTTCAGCTTCAGATCCACGCAAAGACGGCTCCGATGCTTACGAAACTGAAAGACAAACTGGCAAAACAGATCAATCAGTTAAAAGAACTGGATGCGACCCAGAGATATGAGCTTCTGGTACGTCTGGAGAGCATGCCGAAGCATACAAAAGTATGCCATGGAGACTTTAATCCAAGTAATGTCATCGTAGGCGAGGACGGCAAGCTGACAGTCGTAGACTGGGCACATGTTACCCAGGGAAATGCCAGCGCAGATGCGGCACTTACTTACCTTCAGTTCGCACTGAAGAACCGTGTGGCAGCAGAGATGTATCTGACTATGTTCTGCAAGAAGAGTGACACTGCGAAACAGTATGTACAGCAGTGGCTCCCGATTGTTGCAGCAGCACAGCTTGAGAAGAATAATGAGCTTGAGAAGGATTTCCTGATGAAGTGGATTGACGTCATGGATTATCAATAAAACATATTGACAATTTTCTATGTATGATGTAAAGTGTGAATAGAACGAAACCGGTACGAAAGTTCGTGCCGGTTTTTATAAAAATAAAATATAGAGATATTTCTATATTTCTATATAATAAATTGTTTATAGAAATATCTAATGTTTAAAAGGAGACGTTATGGGTGCGATTAAGACAGGCTGGGATTTTTTTCAGGACCAGATATTAGGTATGCACTGGCTGAAAGATCTCATAGGAAATCTGCTTGTAAAGGCAGGAATGGGGGAGAGTAGATTCCCTGGAGAATTTTTACACTTTTTTATTTATGATGTGATTAAGATTTTCGTACTGCTGGCGATGTTGATTTTTCTGATTTCTTATATTCAGAGTTATTTTCCGCCGGAGAGAAGTAAGAAAATTATGGGAAGATTCCATGGTATCTGGGCGAATATTATCGGAGCATTGCTTGGAACGGTGACACCGTTCTGCTCCTGTTCTTCAATCCCGATCTTTATGGGATTTACAAGTGCGGGACTTCCACTTGGAGTGACGTTTTCGTTTCTCATATCTTCTCCAATGGTGGATTTAGGATCGCTGGTGTTGCTTATGAGTGTGTTCGGTGGAAAAATTGCATTTGCATATGTGATTGTGGGACTGATCGTGGCAGTAGCCGGAGGAACGTTGATTGAGAAGCTTCATATGGAAGATCAGGTGGAGGAGTTTATCAGACAGGCTCAGAATGTGGATATTGAATCCCCAAAGCTGACGTTAGGAGACAGAATGAATTATGCAAAGAATCAGGTGATATCCACTGTGAAGAAAGTTGCACCATACATTTTTGTTGGAGTAGCAATTGGGGCGGCAATTCACAATCTGATTCCGGAGCATATAGTTCGAAGCATATTAGGAGAGCAGAAGTGGTATGCGGTGCCGCTGGCAACGGTAGTCGGAGTACCAATGTATGCAGATATTTTTGGAACGATACCGGTTGCAGAAAGTCTGCTGGCAAAAGGGGCAGGGCTTGGAACAATCCTGGCATTTATGATGTCTGTGACGACTATTTCATTCCCGTCACTGGTGATGTTGTCAAAAGCAATCAAGAAAAAGCTACTTGCAATATTTATCGGAATTGTGTGCATGGGAATTATCATTGTAGGATACCTGTTTAATATATTTGGATATATGCTATGATAAAGATACCAGAAGATTTTTGAACAGTCAGGAAGGTGATTAGATAATGGATGATAAAGTGATGATAGATTATGCAAAATATGCCCGTATATTTAAGGTAATGTCAGACCCAAAGCGTCTGAAAATTATAGATATGCTTTCCGAAGGGGAACTTTGTGCATGCAAGATTCTGGAAGAGTTTCACATCACGCAGCCAACGTTATCTCATGATATGAAGGTAATGTGTGACCTTGGAATTGTGAAAGCGAGAAAAGAAGGAAAGTGGATGCAGTATTCACTGGATATAGAAGTTTTAAATGATGTGTATAAGACAGTCGGAAGACTTATGATACCAGGAGCTTATGCGGGACTTTTAAATTGTAATTGTAATACAGAAAGGGAGAATGAGAAGAATGAATCAGATTAAATTATATTTTCTGACAGGTTTTTTGGGATCAGGAAAGACAACACTTTTAAAGAATCTTTTAGAGAATATGGAAGGAATGAAAGTAGGAGTCATTCAGAATGAGCTTGGAAAAATCAGCATTGATGGAACAGTACTACAGAATGATGACATTCACATGGTAGAGCTGAATAGAGGATCTATTTTCTGTAGTTGTCTGCGACTTTCTTTTGTCGATGCGCTTGCGAAGATGTCACAGCAGGGATTGGAATATGTATTTGTTGAAAGTTCCGGTTTTGGAGATCCTTCCAATGCGGAGGAGATTCTGGAAGCTACAAAAGTACTGGTTGGGGAAGTATATGATTTCCGTGGCTGTATCTGTCTGGTGGACTGCTACAATTTTCTGGATCAGCTGGAGGATGAAATTACTATCGACCGTCAGTTAAAGCACTGCAACCTTGCAGTACTGACAAAAGTGGATCTTGTGGATCGAGAGAAGATTGAATTGATTAAAGAAAAAGTACAGGAGATTAATCCGGTCTGCCCAATTACAGAGAGTGAGAATGGCAATATTAAACGTTCATTTTATGATATGGATCTGATGAAGTATCAATGGGCAGAATGCGAGGAGACAACCAACTCAGCAGAGACAAAGCCAAAGACATTTTCCATGAACTTTGCAGGTGAGATTGAAAAAGACAAACTGGAAGCTTTCCTTGAGAGAATTGAGCCGAGTGTTTATCGAGCGAAAGGCTTTTTCAAGGTAAAAAATGAAGGCTGGGAGAAGGTCGATGTAGTTGGAAAGAAACTGGATTATGCGCCATATGAAGCGCAGGAGAAGTCAGAACTTGTATTTATCTCCAAGATTGGAATTGCACTGATCCGGGAGATTAAGAAAGCGTGGGATGAGTGTGTCGGACTTCCGATGGATCTGAAGAATTAGGATGGAATTTTAGTTGCCAAGCATACGACAAAAAGGTCCAGTGGACCTTTTTTAGTGAATGTGATGAGATAAGGAGTCAGATATGAATATAAAAGTAATTGGTAGTGGCTGTGAGAACTGTGATAAGACGAATGCAATTGTAGCAGAGTGTGTAGAGGAGCTTGGGATTGACGCGAAGATTGAGCGTGTTGCAGATCTGGTAGAGATTGTAAAGCTTGGAGTTATGACAGCGCCGTCTGTCATGATTGACGGAAAGCTTGTTATTTCGGGACAGGTACCATCAAAGAAACAGATGATGAAAGTGCTGAAAAAGTAAGGGAGACGAAAAGAGATGAACATCAGGATGATTGGTTTTGACCTGGATGGAACGCTTCTGACAACGGACAAGATTCTGACGGAGAGAACGAAGAAAGCATTGGAGGCAGCGGCAGATCAGGGAGTGATTCTGGTACCGGCGACGGGACGGCCATTATGTGGACTTCCAAAGGAACTTCTGGAGCTTCCGTTTATAAAATATGCAGTGACAGCCAATGGTGCCAGAATTTTGAAGACAAAAACAGAACAAGTTTTATCAGAAATGTTAATTTCGGTAGAAAAAGCGCGCGAAATATTGGATATTTTCTCAGATTATGATACACTACGAGATGTGTATTACGATGGAATCGGTTACTCAGAGAAAGAGAAGCTTGTCCATATTCAGGACTATGTCATGACGAAGGCCATGGGCGAATATATTCTTAATACTCGTGTCCCTGTTGAAAGTGTAGAAGAGAAGTTTGAGACAGAGAATCGAGGGACAGATAAAGTACAGGCTTTGTTCCGATACCAGACTGACAAGGAAGAAGCATGGAAGCGTATCCGTAAAGTGACAGGAGTGGAAGCAACCGGAGCATTGGAGAATAATATTGAGGTCAATGCAGAAGGTGTCCATAAAGGAATGGCTCTTTTGAAACTGGGCGAGATATTCGGGATCAGTCGGGAGGAAATTGCGGCATTTGGTGATGGATCCAATGATACGATGATGCTTAAGACAGTCGGAATGGGAGTTTCCATGGCGAATGGAATGCCGGAAGTGAAGGCAGCAGCAGACAGATTGACAGATTCCAATGATGAAGAAGGCGTGGCAAGATTCATAGAAAAATACATATTAAAAACTGAATAGGAGGGTAACTAATGTTAGATGTATTGAAAGTCATTTTGCTCGGAATCGTGGAAGGAATCACGGAGTGGCTTCCGGTCAGCAGTACAGGGCATCTGATTCTGGTGGGGAATGTTTTAAAACCGGGACTCAGTGATGCTTTTATGGAGATGTTCAACGTAGTCATCCAGCTTGGTGCTATTATGGCGGTCGTTGTTCTGTATTTTCATAAGTTGAATCCGTTTTCACCAAAGAAGACTCAAAAACAGAAGCTTTTGACCTGGCAGATGTGGATCAAAGTATTGATTGCCTGTGTACCGGCCGCTGTAGTGGGATTGCTTTTTGATGATATTCTGGATAAGATTTTTTATAAGCCGCTTCCGGTAGCTGTGATGCTGATTGTATATGGTGTACTATTTATTATAGTAGAAAACCGTAATGAAGGAAGAAAACCGGCTGTCCGCAGAATCTCTGAACTGGATATTAAGATGCTGTTGTGGATCGGTGCTTTCCAGATGCTGGCACTGATACCAGGAACTTCAAGATCAGGTGCAACAATTGTCGGTGCGCTGATCATCGGAGTATCCAGAGAAGTGGCAGCTGAGTTCACATTTTTCCTGGCAATTCCGGTCATGTTCGGAGCAAGTGCACTGAAGCTTATCAAATTCGGATTCCACTTTACAGCAGCAGAATTCGGATTCCTGATGCTTGGCTGTGTAGTTTCTTTTGGAATGTCTGTTATTGCGATTAAGTTCCTGATGAACTATATCAAGAAGAATGATTTCAAAGTATTTGGATATTATCGAATTATATTAGGTGCACTGATTATTCTGGTAGCACTATTTAAGATGCTACTTGGATAAAAATGGACTTGAGTTTTAGCTGAAACGTGTTAAAATATGTATTATGCAATAAATATGTATAATCATGCAGAATAAAATTTTAGGAGGACAGGGTTATGAAAATGAAAAAATTAACCAGCGTACTTTTGGTTGCAGCATGTGCGCTTTCATTAGTAGCATGTGGCGGATCAGGAGACAAAAAGGACAGCTCCAAGGGCGGTTCATCATCAAAAACAGCAAAGGTTATCGATATTGACCTTACAAATGAAGAGTATGCATTCGGAGTAGATAAGACTCAGCCAGAGCTTCTTGAGAAGACAAATGCATTTATTGAGAAAATTAAAGGTGACGGAACATTAGATAAAATCTGTGACAAATATTTTGGAAGCGGAGAGCCAGAGGCAGTTGAATCTGCAAAACTCGACAGCTCCAAAGATCAGCTTGTAGTAGCTACAAATGCAGCATTTGAACCATTTGAGTATACAAAGGGAGACAGCTACTACGGAATCGATATGGAGATTGCTAAGCTTCTCGCTGATGAGCTTGGAAAAGAGCTTGTAATTGAGAACATGGATTTCGATGCAGTATGTCTGTCTGTAAGCCAGCAGAAATGTGATATTGCTATGGCAGGTCTTACAATCAATGAAGAGAGAGAAGAGTATGTAACATTTACAGATTCTTACTATTCAGCATCACAGAGACTGATCGTACCAAGCGACAACACTACATTTGATGACTGCAAGAGCGCAGACGATGTAGCAGCACTTCTGGCTAAGACAGAGAAATCTGACAAGATTGGTGTTCAGGCCGGAACAACAGGTCAGTATTATGTAGAAGGAAGCGAGGACTGGGATTTCCCTGGACTTCCTGCAGAGTGTGTAACATATAAGAGTGGTTCCCTTGCAGTTCAGGATATGCTCAATGGAAACATTACATATGTAATCATCGATGCAGCACCTGCATCAGCTATTACAGAATCTATCAACGAGATGCAGTAATTCTCAAGTGATGGATTAGAAGAAGAGAGAGATTATGGGTAATTTTGATCAGAAAGTAAACAAGTTTATAGAGATTTTTGTGGAACAGAATGGCTATGCAAAAGTAATTCAGGGTCTGCAGAATACACTGTTAATTGCAGTGACAGGTTTAATCATTGGTATCATTGTTGGAACTTTGATTGCAACAGTGCGTGTACTTCCAAAGTATAAAACATTGCCAAAAGTATTGAATGGCATCTGCAGCTTTTATGTAGCACTGTTTCGTGGAACACCTATGGTAGTTCAGCTGTTGGTATTTTATTATGTACTACTTCCAATCATCGGACTGAAAATTACAGGAGTACAGGTAGCCATGCTTGTATTCGGACTCAACAGTGGTGCGTATATATCAGAGATTATGCGAAGTGGAATTCAGTCTGTGGATTCCGGACAGATGGAGGCCGGTCGTGCAGTTGGCTTAAGCTTTGGGACAAGCATGATGAAAATCGTGATTCCACAGGCAGTAAAAAATATTCTCCCGACTCTTGGAAATGAGTTTATTTCCCTGATCAAGGAGACTTCAGTTGTAAGTTTTGTAGGAGCAGCAGATCTCTATGTTGCATTTAACTATATTGGAAGTAACAGCTATGAATTCATGGTTCCGTACCTGGTAATGGCACTGATTTATATTGCACTGGTATTGATTATTTCCTTACTGATAAAATTGATGGAAAGGAGCCTGAAGAAGAGTGATAGACGTAATTAATCTGAAAAAAAGCTTCGGTGATGTCGAAGTGTTAAAAGGCATCGATATAACCATCAATAAAGGGGACATCGTAGCAATTATCGGACCGTCCGGTTCCGGTAAGAGTACATTCCTAAGATGTCTGAACTGTATGGAAGATCCGACGTCCGGACAGATTATTTTTAACGGTGTAGATATTGCAGATATGAAGGTGGATATTAATATTCACCGCCGTCATATGGGAATGGTATTCCAACATTTTAATCTGTTCAATAATAAGACAGTCATTGAGAATATTATGCTTGCACCGGTTTACACAAGATGCCAGGATCTGAAGAAAGCGAAGAGAAAGAAATTATTCGGAAAAGGTGGGGCAGATGCATCACTTGAAGGTCTGACAAAAGAGCAGATCAAGAAAGAAGAGAAGGAAAAGGCAATGTCCCTTCTTAAGAGAATCGGTCTGGAAGATAAGGCAGATGTATATCCGTCGACGTTATCAGGTGGACAGAAACAGCGTATTGCAATTGTACGCGCACTTGCTATGGATCCGGATGTCATTCTTTTTGATGAGCCGACATCAGCACTTGATCCAGAGATGGTAGGTGAAGTACTGGAACTGATGAAGCAGCTTGCAAGCGAAGGAATGACCATGGTAGTTGTAACACATGAGATGGGATTTGCAAAAGAAGTGGCTTCCAGAGTTGTATTTATCGACGAGGGAGTTATTAAAGAAGAAGCGGCTCCGAAAGAGTTCTTTGAAAATCCGAAAGATGCACGATTAAAAGAATTTTTATCAAAAGTATTATAAGAGATTATAAAAAAGATATAAAGAGACAGAGTGGAAAGAAATCCATCCTGTCTCTTTTTGCGTATGTGAAAATGTGGTATAGTAGAAACAACAAAGTTATCACAGATAAAAATGCCTATTAGACATAGAAAGAGGCAGTAGAAAAGAACAATATTGACACCAAGGAGGAAATATAATTATGGCTTTTTTTGACAGAATGAAAGATTCACTTACAACAGCAGGACAGGAAGTTTCTCAGAAGGCGAAGAATGCAACGGAGAATGTCAGATTGGGAAATTTGATCAAGAACAACGATAAGATGGTAGATAAATTGCTTTACCAGGTTGGTCTGAAATATTATGAAGCACACGGACAGGAAGAGGGAACAGAATATCAGGAGTTATTTGCAGAGATTAATCGTCTGAAATCAGAAAATGCTGCATATCAGCAGGAGTTGGATAATCTGGCAGCTACAAACAAATGTCCTCAGTGTGGATTTGGTAACAACGCAGGTGCAAAATTCTGCATCAGTTGTGGAGCGCCACTGAATCAGACTCCGGTTGCACCGGCACAGTCAGCACCTGGAAAATGTTGTGACAAATGTGGAGCTTTGAATGACGCGGAAGCCTTATTCTGTACGGAGTGTGGAAATCGGTTAAATACACAGCCGGCGCAGCCAATGACCTATACAGTGCCGGAAGCAGACGAGGTAGTTGAAACGACAGTAGCAGAGGCTATGCCAGAGGAATCTGAATCCGAGAAAGTTGACTCAAAGGAAGTTGACTCAGAGGAAACAGTGGCTGAAGTCTCAGAGAAAACAGTGACTGAAGTAGACGATACGCAAGAGCCGGTAACAGAAAAAAATCCGGCATGCTGTGCAAAATGTGGAGCACCATTGGAAGAAGATGCGTTATTCTGTACATCATGTGGAGCAAGAGTTTAGGGGAGTTCTAAAGAAGCTGAAATTCGGTTAAAAGAGACTGTCGGAGGCATTCTTGAAAAAAGAAGATAAGGAAGAGAGTAAGGAGGAACAGCTATGGCAAAATTTTGTTCAAAATGTGGCAATGAGCTGAAAGAAGGAGCAAGGTTCTGTTCTGTGTGTGGAAACCCGGTAAAGCAGGTACAGAGCGCACAGAGTGCGGCAACAGCAGCAGGAACTAATGAAGAGAGACAAGGAGTGTATTCACAGCAGCAGGGATTTACTGCCCAGGATATGCAGTATCAGCAGATGGCAGGATCTGCTGCACCAGTGAAGAAAAATAAAAATTTATGGCTGCTTGCAATCCCGGCAGCGCTTCTTGTAATTTTGCTTGTAATTTTCGGAATCAAAGCCGTTCTGTCACCGGCATATTTAAAACCTGTCAAATACATGGAAAAAGCATTCAATAAGCAGGATATTGATCTGATGAAAAAAGCAGTGCCGGATGAGTATGCAGAATGGATGACGGATGATATTGTAGATTATATGTTTGATCTGGACAGTGATTATAAAATTACGATTAAAGTTACCGATAAAGAAAAAATTGCAAAAAAAGATCTGGAAGAGACTCTGATTGATGATTATTATGTTCTGGACAGCATTGCTGAAGATGCAAAGGCGGGATATATTCTGGAAGCAGAGGCAACATTAAAACAAGACGGAGAAAAAGATACACAGGATATTACACTTGTAGTGGTCAAAGTAGATGGAAAATGGGTGATTGTCTCCGGATTATAAAAATAATGAAAAGAAAGACGAGAACAAAAGTTATGCAGGAACAGACAAAGGAAAACAAATTGCCAGTAGTGTTACTGACGGTCATAATTGTAGTATTACTTGTAGGAAGCATTGTAATAGGAATATTGGGCGGTGGAGGAAAGAAAGTTGAGACTGCTGTTCAAAAGAAAGATATTAAAGCTGCAAGAGAGGCAGCAGAGCTTTCAGATGAGGGGGAAGTTCAGACAATTGCAATCGACAAAGATATTATTGTGAATGCCGGTGGCACTGGAAGTGCAGATGAGAAGAGCGAAATGCAGGATTCACAGACAACAGAGGATTCCCAGACAGTACAGAACACGGAAGATTACATTTTCCCGAATAGTTCCTCAGTACTTCTAACAGATGCAGAGGTGTCCGGAATATCAAAAGACCAGCTCAGAATTGGAAGAAATGAAATTCTTGCCAGACATGGAAGACGTTTCAACGACCAGGCACTGCAGCAGTATTTTGACAGCAAGAGCTGGTATAACGGAACCATTAGTCCGGACGAGTTCGATGCAAATTTAGATTCCAGATTGAATGATGTGGAACGTGCCAACATCGAAATCATCAAGAGGTATGAGTAACAGGGGGGATGAGAAATGTTTTGTCCAGAATGTGGATATAAGAATGTAGAGGGTGCGGCTTTCTGTGAGAACTGCGGAACGAAACTTACAGGGATGCCGGGAAGTATAAATCCAAAGGAAACCTCTTATGAAAAAACAGGAGAAAAAACAACAAAGAAAAGCGTGCCGTTTGGGAAGATAAATAAGATGCTTCTGATAGAGATACCTATCGCAATGATTAGTCTGTTAATATTCATTATGGTCTTCCAGGCAAAATTCAGCGTCAAAAGTATGGTAGAGCGTTATGCGGAAGGGATGGGTGACGGAAACTGGAATCAGGTTTATGATACACTTTATCTTAATGATTCCGGAGACTTTATGTCAAAGCAGGCATTTGTTACTTCCCAGACTATCAATGGAATAAAATGGGATGAGGATCTGGAAGTTCAGAAGATCCGCAAAAAGGCAAGCAATACATATCGTGTAAAATACGAAGGCGATAATGGCGTCCAGAGAATCGATGTAAAGGTAAAAAGAAGAGGTCTTACATGGAAAGTTGATGAAGCGGATACATTTCTTTCAAAAAACTTTTCTGTAGCGGTTCCGAAAGGTGCAGAGATTAAAATTGATGGAATTACACCAGATTCAAAACTGAAATCCCAGGATGAGATTGAAGGAATGGATACCTATACCATTAAGAAGATATTTGGAACAAGTCATTATGTAGAAATCAGCGGTTCTGACATTGAGACTACAAGTGCTGTACTTGAGTCATACGATGAACCTACTGTTATGACAGCCGGATACAGTAAGGCTACGGTGGAACAGATGGCAGATCAGGCAGTAAAAGATCTGAACAACATTTTCCAGGGAGCTGCCGCAAACAAACGTTTTAGTGATCTCGATATTTTGAATAATATGTATGCGGATGAAAAAGATTCTGCAATCAGAAAATATGAGAGTGCGAGGGACGATTATTTTGAAAATGGAAATAACAGCTGGGAGTTTCTGAACTATACAATAACGAATTGTGAGGCTCAGGCACAGATGATCACAAGAGATCAGAAACAACTGATTGAGGTGACGATCAAAGGTGATGCTCAATGGGAAAAGAATTATGTCTACTATGATGGAGACAAGGAGAGAGAGACAGAGACAGAAGATGCAGAACATACATTGTATTACATTGATGATGGTGGAACATGGAAATTGTATGATTTAGATCTTTGGACCTGGTAAAATATGAACTGGAAAAGGAAGAGACAAAAATGTTTTGCGAAAAATGTGGAAAGAAACTGGAAGATGGAGTGAAATTTTGTCCAAGCTGTGGAAACCGGGTAGAAATACCGGAAAATCAGACAGATACGGTTCATGAACAGCCGGAAAAAAGTAAGAAATCCAGAAAAAAAAGTAAATTACCACTTGTTCTAATTGCGGTGCTGGCAATTATTTTGATTGTAGGCGGAATTTTATACGGAACGGTCGGCCTTGATATGCAGAAAGATAAGCTGGCTGTGAAAATAAAAAAAGCTGGAATCCCACAGTACACGGAAGAAATGAACGAAATTGTGGATGAATGGGATGATTTTGGAATATTCAGCATTTCTGATAAAAGAAATGATCTTCATAAGCTGAAAAAGATTGTAAATTATTTGGATGAGTACAACACAGCAGTGGATGAGTACAAATCCATGAATAAAGAAAAAGAGCAGTATGCGTTAGATGAGGATAGTTACAAAGAATATGAAAACGCACTTCATGACTGTAACGATGCGATTGAGCAGAAAAATCCGGAGTCACTTATAAATGCAGTCGAGATTGCAAAAGAAACACTGAAGGATTTGAAAAAAGCAGATGATAGCTATGTAGAAGACCGGGTAAAGATGTATGAGGGACTGGATCTTAAAGATGCCGGGGACGATGTTGTCTCCGGATATAAAAAGAATCTGAAAGAGATTCAGGATTTGACTGGAAAAGGGAAAAAAGATTACAAAGCTATTAAGGAAGCATTTTCCAAGATGGATCAGATCGTGTACCAGTACATAGAGCCAAAGAATCAAGCAGTCGTATCCATCCAGCAGATTGATGCCAGTGAATTTCCAACTGTAAAACTATATATGAGTATCAAAGATAAGACAACCGGAAATGTAATTGAAAATCTGGATGATGCATTTTTCTATATCAATAAGCAGGATGCAAATGCAAAGTATGTAAAACAGGTCGTGAAATCAGCGAACCAGTTGAACGAAAAAGAAGCGTTGAAAGTAGATATGGTAGCTGATGTCAGTGGAAGTATGGATGGTTCCCCCCTAAACGAGGCAAAACAGGTAATGTCGGATTTTGTCGGAAGCGTGCAGTTTGACGCAGGAGATCTCGTGGAATTGACATCATTTTCAACCGGAGTATGTCTGGAACAGGAATTCAGTGATGATGCTGCAACATTGACCAATGATATCAATAATCTTGTTACAGGTGATATGACAAGTCTTTACGATGCACTTTACACAGCTGTTGAACGTGTAGCAGCACAGAACGGTGCAAGATGTGTGATTGCATTTACTGATGGAAATGACAATTACAGTAACTGTACAAAAGAAGATGTGGTAAATGTTGCAAATCGCTATCATGTACCGGTATTTATTATTGGAATCGGTTCCATTGATTATGCCGATGTAAATGATATTGCAACTCAGACCGGAGGCATGTATTATAACGTCAGCGATGTAACTTCCATGGATAAGATCTACGAAGAAATCTATCAGATGGAAAAACAGCTCTATCTGGTGGAATTTGAAGATAATACAGGTGCAACTGTCGGGGATACCGCAAATATTCAAGCCGGATACCACAGTATCGATTATGGCGGAGAATGTGAATACACATACACTCCGAACGTTCTTATGAGTGCCCAGAGTAGGGATATATACACAGACGGTCCTCAGGCAGCAGTAGAAGGCTATCTGAAGAACTTCGACAGCGCCATGAATAAATCCGATTTTTCTCTGATATCCGGATATTTGAAAAATGGAAGCCCGATATACACAGAACAAGAAAAATACGTTCTGCGTGATATTACAGAACGATTGGATTCCTATGAACTGACAGACGTGTCATACGCAGACGCCAATAACTGCGTCATATCCACAAGAGAAACTTACTATGTACAAGTAAAAGGAAAACCATTACAACTTATGACCCAGGAATGTAAGTATAACGTAGAAAACCAGGGCGATAAGTGGCAGCTTACATCATTCGCGGATATTAAAGTCGTATCAAGAATCAAACAATAAAACAATCTTGGCATGGATGCTTTCCTGTAATTTACAGGAGGCATCCATTTTTTGTATAACAGGAAATTGCATTTTCTGTTATACAAAAAGCCTCCAGCAGAAAAATTTGATGAAACGTATTATTTCTTCAAATCAAATTCCTTGCTAAGATCTTCAGATATTTTCGTGATAGTACCAGGCTTGAAAATATTGCTTAGTTCTGCAATTGTGAGAGCTTCCTGATATTTTGTCCCGGCAGGAACTGTGGTGAGAGTCATATATTTGGCAACACCGGAATGAAAATCAACCCGCGATTCTAAAAACAGTTCGAAAGAAGCGAGGGCAGAGGTGGCATAACCTATATAATAAAATGGCTCTTCAAAAACATGATCTATATAAGCCCAGGATGTGTCATCGCTGATGAAATTGTTATATTCATCACTGACATTTTTCCAAATCTGATCCAGTTTTTTAATATCCAGATCCGGAGTCGTATAGGAACGATATTCCGCTTCATTTATTGTAAATCCATCTGCAACAGAAGCCATCATATCAAAAATAACAAAGGAAGCCAGGGCATCGCCACATTCCGGATAATAGGTATCATAATAATCATAGCAGATTAATTCTAATCCTTGCGACATGATCTCTGAGACATCGGTTATATCGCGAGAATCAAATGGATGAGCAGGATTGTGGTAATAATAATTGTAGTGTCCGAATTCATGCAGGAGGGTTGAATAATCGGAGACGGTCTCATATGGAGAACTGTAAATATAAGCATCATTGTAGGCAGGCAGTGGTGCAGAAAAACTTAAGGCCGGATATTTCAGAGAAGATGCCTCGACATCATACAAAGTATTTTTTTGCAAATGAATCAAGGATTCCTCCAGTTCAGGACAGACTTTTTGAATACATTTGCGAAGCCGGTGGATTTTTTCCTCTCCACGGTCATGGTTTTCGTCATATACAACATAAATAGAATCATCCTCAGTGACGGAAGATACATATTCGTGAAATACAGGTATGAAATGATCTTTTACTTCATTTTCGATTTTCTTTAGATCGGTCATTGTGTAATCACGACCATATTCAACGGCATAGACAAAATCAGGGTAATTGGCATAACCGAAAGACTGGGCAAAAGCATTGTTCGTATTTACAAGGTCAATGTAGAGCTGTTTGAGTTCTTGTTCTTTGGCGCCCTGTGTGATCAGAGCCTCATAACGTTGGATTAATTCGTTTTTTTGTTGCTTCAGTGCAATTGCTTCATCAGAATAGATCAGTGAATTTTCTATCCGGGAGGCTTTATCTTCTCCAATGTAAGAACGAAAGACATCGCTGTATTGGGAAGATAAGGCACGTTGAAACAGACTGGAAGTTTTTTCAAAACTATCAGTATAGGCAGATTCTTTGCTATGATAACGTTCCGCTTTTTCCTGACTTTCGGTATCCAGATAATACGCATATTGCGCTAAAGTCGCATCAGTCAAAAGCATGTTCAGTTGTTCACATAACTGATCATAGAGACCGAGAATCCGTTCTTCATTACCGTCACTGTCAAGAGCGGTATGAAATTCATTAAAGGTAGATTTAAAGGTATCGATATCGATAGAATCCATAGAACGGTCAGTCAGGGAAAGGTTGGAACGGTTGAAATGATCCGTATACTTGAAGTCTGAATAAGGTTTGACCGTTTCTTTTGCAGATATATGATTCTTGACGTCGGTATGCTTTTGAGACGAGTCACGGTTATTGCAGCCGGAGCATATAAATGCAGCCAACAGGCAGGAACAACATACTGTTAAGAGTAATAAATATTTTCTTTTCATAAGGCAACCTCCTTTTAAAATATCAGCTGGGAGTCAATCCCCCAGCTGATATAGCCTCCTGCAGGATTGCAGAGATGCGCAGTAGAAGTATGTCATGCAATTGCATGACGCGCACCTCGCAGCAAGAATGCCTCGGCATTCTTGAATGGATGATTTGTCTTTTTTGGTTGAAACAGTATAACAGGTTTGTAAGGCATCTACAAGGATAGAAAGATCTAATTTTCAGGAAAATGATTGACGAAATTTGAGGCAAAAATCTGTGTATTTTTGAAGGTGGATTTTGCTTTTGTGGGAGTAGTTCTTCATGATACAATGAAAAAAACAATACTTGGCTTATCACAAGAAAAAAGATTCATGGCAGGTAAATCATATAGGAGAGGAGAAAAGGGTCATGGTAAAAAGAATATTAGGTGGAATTTTATTTATATGTATTGGATTTTTTTTGATGATTGCTTCAATAAAAATGATTTTTGTGGATGATCCAAAGGCAAAGAAGCTTTTAAGTGAAGCCGTCTATGTCACGACAGATACGGTAGATCCGGCAAATGATGGAAAAGCCGTTATCGTATCGGCGCCTTTTAAGCTCGTTGAACCGGCGTATGATGATGAAATGGGGCTTACCTTAGACAGTATTCGTATTTCACGCAAGAAAGAGAGGACGGAGTATGAAAGAAAACAAAATGATGAGGATGGTTGGAAGGAAAAGTTAGTGTGGAATCAAGAGGGGGCTTCGGAGGAATATATAGGAGAAGGAATGGTTGGTGGATACACGCTTTCCGAGGATTTTATCCATATGATCCGAATGACCGGCACCTGGAAAGACTATGATGAACAGGTATTAAAAGAACTTGGTTACGCCTTTGTATCGGATCCATCATATAGTCAGGGATATTTTATAGAACCACTGGATCAGACAGAAAGATCTTACCAATATTATCTGGAAAATGATATCCGTTATTCTTATAGTTATGCAGATTTCAAGGATGGCGATAAGGTGACGGCTATCGGTATTCAAGACGGACAAACGTTAAAAAAAGCACCTGGAATGACGGAATATTTGATGAAAGGTGAAATGGATATGGAAACTGCAATAAAAGAAGGTGGTGCCGCAGGGATTGGATTGAAGATTTTTAGTATTGCGATTTCGTTGATCTTTATGCTTGGCGGTGTACTGATGTTTGTAATAAAGAGGTGATTCTATGTCAATAATATGGGCTGGGGCAGTTGAAATCGCACTTGCATGGGCGGTTATACTGGGCGTAAAAATTGCAAGTAATGCATTTGAATGGAAATTCGAGCATCTATTGCCGAATTACTGGTATCCGGTTGTAAAAAGAAAATTAGCAAAACCAGAGACAGCAACTTTAAAAGATAAGGGAATACCAAAAAAAATATCCGATGAACTGGAAGGCCTGCTGGCATTTATGCAAGGCGGCAGTTTGCAAAATAGCAGAATTCGAATGGATCGTACTTTTCAGGATAAGATAGAGCACGAGACAAAGCAACTGAAAAAAAGAGGTCTGGCAAGACAATTTCATTTTACAAATTTAAAATTGTCGGAGAAGAATGAAAAAAAGAAAGATTTCAGACATTGGAGCGATGCTGGACGTGAATGGAGAGAAGTTATCGTAGAAGCGTCTGTTTCGGACAAATATCTAAGCAAAGATAAGAAAAAAGTACTTCATGAAACAATCTATCCTTACGGTGCGATATTACTTCGTCAGTCACGTCACATTCGACATACAGATAAGGCAGATAAGGACAGAAAAAAGGAACAGACATTTTACAGTGAATATTCACAGATGATTTGCCCAAGCTGTGGTGCGCAGTTAAATTTAAAAGGAAACGAAACGAATTGTCCTTATTGTGGCGCCTTTATACAGAGTCAATTTTACGATTGGCAGACAGAAGATTTTCGAATCTATCACCTTCCAGATCCGAATGCAAGGAATCTGTTATACACAGGCGGACTGATCCTGGCACTATTTTTACCGGCAGTTCCATGTATACGCTTCATCTCAAATATGTATCTTGCATTTGGTCTTGCATTTGTATTGACCATTTTAGTAGCTTTTGGAATGCTCTCTTTCATAACTCCGAAATTAGAGAAAGAGGAAAAGTTGAAAGAACAGATTGTCCGATATGACGAAAGCTGGCTGGCAAGTAACATTAATGAAGCATTGTATAAATCCGTACTCACACCGGAACTACTTACATATATTGTTGACGATATAAAGATAAAAAACGTAGAAAATACAGAGGATACAACGACAATTTCAGTGAGTGCGAAACTGCGCAGAACCATATTGGAAAATGATCATCATATTGTCGTGAAAAATGAAAAGGAAAAATGGACGCTTTCAAGAGCACTACATCCAAATCGATTAAAATCAAAAGGACAGGACATTGTAATAGAAAAAGAATGTCCAAGCTGTGGCGCCAATTATGTTCCGGATGAGAAAGGCTGCTGTTCCTATTGTGGATATAGTTTGAAAGTTGATAACTCAAAGTGGAAAATAAATGCCAGTGAGAAAAGAAATATGTCTACTATAGTATAGTCGAAAGTAATATATTAATAAAATGTTTGACATAGAATAAGCAGACTGTTAATATAATATTAGAAAAGGTGCTACTGATGACGGTTCGCCTGATTTGTTAATTAAAAAAATAACCGCTTAACTTGTCAGGTTAGGGGCGGTTATTTTTGCGTCTTGGAATCATGCTTTCCATGCATGTAACCAAGACTATAAAAAGTCGCACACAGCGAAATCACTGTGATAAGGTCACCAATGGTCAGCATAGGCATATTTCTCCTTTCCTAGATTTTCCTTTCGGAATTGATCTATGTAATCGGAGCTATGTTTTACTCTCCGCGCAAAGCGAACCGCCATCAACACGTCAACGTGTAGTAACACCTAAAAATATTTTAACAAAATAAATATATTTTATCAATATAATATTTCTAAAACAATAAGTAATGTCTTGATAGAATGGAAATATCATAAAATGCTTTGAAAAGCAGTAGAAGTCGTAGTGTAATATAAGAGAGCATGCATCGATCTGACTACTGTGCAATGAAGATGAGACATAAAAAACGTGCTAGTTCATACTGGCACGTTTTCGCACTTACTATTTATTAATAAAATGCTTTGAAAAGAGCGATAAATGAAGTGTATAAATAAAAAAGTCCCAAACAATCAAGGAAATTTCCGAAATATCAGCGAGCATAGCCAGTATGATTATGTATTGTCTGAGCCGTTTTTCAGGCGAGTTTACATAATCATACTGAGATAAGCGGCGCAACTGATATCGGAAATACCTTGTGTTTGTGACTTTTTTTATTTATAAACACATTCCCGACTACTTTACAAACATTTTACAATCCCGCCGTTTTTGATTTTACATTCTCCTTTTATGATAATAACTGTCGACGAGGTAAATAATAAAAAAAGAATTATTGTACAAGACAAAAGGAGATTACGAAAATGAAATTGAAAAAGTTTATTGCAATGGCAGCAGTAGTTGGAATGGTAGCCGGACTGGCAACTGGATGTGGTGGATCAAATTCTGATTCAAGTGCTGACTCTACAGGAAGTGATGCCAAGACAGAAGCAAGTGCAGATTTTGACACATCATCAGATATCACAATCGTTTCCAGAGAAGACGGTTCAGGAACAAGAGGAGCATTTATCGAGCTGTTCGGTATAGAAGAGAAAGATGCAAGCGGACAGAAAGTAGATAACACAACAGCAGAGGCACAGATTACAAACAGCACATCTGTTATGCTGACAACAGTAGCAGGTGATGATTATGCAATCGGTTATGTATCTTTAGGATCTCTTGATGATAGTGTTAAAGCTCTTAAAATCGACGGAGCAGAGGCTACAGCAGACAATATCAAATCTGGAGATTATAAAGTAGCAAGACCATTCAATATTGCTACAAAAAAAGGTTCTGATAATGAACTTTCAAAAGACTTTATCAGCTTTATCATGAGCAAAGAAGGACAGCAGGTTGTATCTGAGAATGGTTACATCGGAGATGACAGCGCAGCAGCATTTTCCGGAAGCAATCCTTCAGGTAAAATTGTAGTTGGTGGTTCTTCTTCTGTATCACCGGTTATGGAGAAACTGATCGAGGCTTACAAAGCAGTGAATAAAAATGCAGAGATCGAGCTTCAGACAACAGATTCTACAACAGGTATGACGTCAACAATCGACGGAAGTTACGATATCGGTATGGCATCTCGTGAGTTGAAAGATGATGAGGCAGCAGAACTTGACAATCAGGTAATTGCTACAGATGGTATCGCAGTAATCGTAAACAAAAACAATACAGCAGATGAGCTTTCAAGTGATCAGGTAAAAGCAATCTATACAGGTGAAGCTCTTACATGGGATGAGGTATTGAACTAATATGAAATCAAAAGCATGGACGGAAAAATTCATGCAGGGAGTGTTCTTGATAGCCGCCTGCGCTTCGGTGCTGGCGGTTGCACTCATTTGTATTTTTCTTTTTGCAAATGGTGTCCCTGCAATGAAAGAAATTGGATTTGGCAGATTTCTCTCGGGAGTGATCTGGAGACCGAACAACGATATATATGGAATTCTTCCTATGATCGTAGGAAGTCTGTATGTTACAGCAGGAGCAATCATCATCGGAGTTCCGATTGGAATTCTCACAGCAGTATTTATGGCATTTTATTGTCCGAAACGGATTTACAGACCATTAAAAGCGGCAACAGAATTACTGGCAGGTATTCCCTCTGTTGTATATGGTTTCTTTGGACTGGTTGTTCTTGTACCGGCGATCCGCACATTTGGAAAAAGTTTACATCATGCAGGGCTGATTCGGTCAGCCGGAAACGGAAGCAGTATTTTAACCGCTTCACTGTTACTTGGAATGATGATACTGCCTACAATCATCGGACTGACAGAGTCTTCCCTTCATGCAGTTCCGACACAGTATTATGAAGGTGCGGTAGCACTTGGGGCAACACATGAACGTGCAATTTTCCGTGTTGTCATTCCGGCAGCAAAATCTGGTGTAATTGCAGCACTGGTGCTTGGAGTGGGACGTGCGATTGGAGAGACGATGGCAGTTATCATGGTAGCCGGAAACCAGGTAAGAATGCCGGGAAGTATCTTCAAAGGTGTTCGTACACTGACGGCAAATATTGTAATTGAAATGGGATATGCAGCAGGACTTCACAGAGAAGCGCTGATTGCGACAGGTGTAGTACTTTTTGTATTCATTCTGATCATCAACTTCTGCGTAGCGTTATTGAACAGGGGGAACAGTCGTGAGTAGTAATGAAATAACATTAAAACAAAAAGCAAAATCATATTTAAAGACACCGGGATCACTTTTGGTCATGCTTCTGGTCATGTTCTCGGCGATCATTACATTTACAGTGTTGATATTTTTGATCGTGTATATTCTTGTACATGGCGTTCCGTATCTGAAGCCTTCCCTTTTTTCATTACATTATAATTCGGAAAATGCTTCTTTAATGCCGGCGCTTATTAATACGGTGATCATGACATTTTTCTCACTGCTCATTGCGGTGCCACTTGGTATTTTTTCCGCGATTTTTCTTGTAGAATATGCAAAGCGTGGAAATAGATTTGTAAATGTCATCAGACTGACAACAGAGACACTGCAGGGAATCCCTTCTATTGTATATGGTCTGTTTGGAATGTTATTTTTCGTAACAACCTGTCACTGGGGATTTTCTATTTTAGCCGGTGCATTTACACTGGCAATTATGATTCTTCCGCTGATCATGAGAAGTACTGAAGAAGCGTTAAAGGCTGTTCCGGATTCCTACAGAGAAGGAAGCTTTGGACTGGGTGCCGGAAAGCTCCGTACCGTATTTCGCATTGTACTTCCGTCTGCAATTCCCGGAATTCTGGCCGGTGTCATTCTTGCAATCGGACGAATTGTAGGAGAGACAGCAGCACTGATCTACACAGCAGGTACGGTTGCAAAAGTTCCGGGCAGCCTTCTTGGTTCAGGTAGAACTCTTGCAGTCCACATGTACAATCTGGCAAGTGAGGGACTGTATATGGATCAGGCTTATGCGACAGCAGTTATTCTGCTTGTACTGGTTGTGCTGATCAATACATTATCCGGAGTCGTAGCGAAAAAACTTACAAAGTCATAATTGGAGAGAAAAATATGAGCAAAATCAGTATAAAAAATATGAATTTATATTATGGAGATTTTCATGCACTGAAGGATGTCAATCTGGAGATTGAACCGAATAAGATCACTGCATTTATCGGACCTTCCGGTTGTGGAAAATCAACATTATTAAAATCTCTGAACCGGATGAATGATCTGGTGGAGGGATGCAAGATCCAGGGAGATATCCGTCTAGACGGCAAAGACATTTTCAAAGAAATCGACGTAAACCTTTTGAGAAAACGTGTTGGAATGGTATTCCAGAAACCGAATCCATTTCCAATGAGTATTTATGATAATATCGCATACGGACCGAGAACTCACGGAATTCATTCCAAGGCAAAACTAGATGATATCGTAGAAAAATCATTGCGGGATGCAGCAATCTGGGATGAGTGTAAGGACCGGCTGAAGACAAGTGCTCTTGGGATGTCAGGTGGACAACAGCAGAGACTTTGTATTGCGAGAGCCCTTGCGGTGCAGCCAGAAGTTCTTCTCATGGACGAACCAACTTCTGCACTGGATCCGATTTCAACATCGAAGATTGAAGACCTTGCGATGGAACTGAAAAAAGACTATACTATTGTCATGGTAACTCACAATATGCAGCAGGCTGTCCGTGTATCTGACAATACTGCATTCTTCCTGTTGGGCGAAGTGATCGAGTATAACGATACAGAAAAATTATTCTCTATTCCTTCTGACAAGCGTACAGAAGACTATATTACAGGGAGGTTCGGTTAAGATATGCGTAATAAGTTTGATATGCAGCTGGAACGTCTCAACAGCCAGCTGACCCATATGGGAGAGATGTGTGAGATTGCAATTACCAGAGCAACGAAGGCTTTGGAAGATGGTAAGATTGACGAGGCGAAATCTGTCCAGGAGGCAGATGAAGAGATTGACCAGTTAGAAAAAGACATCGAACGTCTTTGTCTGAAGCTTCTGTTACAGCAGCAGCCGGTAGCAAGAGATCTTCGCCAGATTTCAGCGGCACTTAAGATGATCACAGACATGGAACGAATTGGAGATCAGGCATCTGATATTGCGGAGATTATTATTTCTGAAAAGAAGGCTGAGGCAGCAGATATTCCGGTTATTGTGAAGATGTCTGAAGCAGCAGCAAAGATGGTTCGGGACAGTGTGAATGCTTATGTGGAAAAAGACCTGGAGTTGTCACGTGCTGTTATCGAATACGATGATGTTGTAGATGAGATGTTCGAGGAAAATAAAAAACAGCTGATCGATTACATTTCCAAGAATGGCGGAGAAGGTGGAAAGGAAGCCATTGATCTGATCATGGTCGCAAAATACCTGGAGAGAATTGCAGATCATGCGACCAATATTGCAGAGTGGGTAGAATTTTCCATTACAGGAATCCACAAGGAGAGCAAAGTATGATATTTTGTGTAGAAGATGATAGTAACATTCGAGAATTAGTCATATATACACTTGAGACCACGGGCTTTAAAGCGCGTGGTTTTGAGGATGGAAAGGAATTTTTAGAAGCATTGGCACTGGAGACACCGGAATTAATTTTATTAGATATTATGCTTCCGGGAATGAATGGGCTGGAGCTCTTAAGCAAATTAAAAGCGTCACCGAAGAACCGTGATATTCCGGTCATTATGTTGACAGCAAAAGGTGCAGAATATGATAAAGTAAAAGCACTGGATGCTGGGGCAGACGATTACGTGACCAAACCATTTGGAATGATGGAGCTTGTATCCAGGATCAAAGCAGTCCTTCGAAGAACACAGAAAGATATACAGGATCCACAGGACGTCATTGTTCTTGGTGACATTGAGATGAATACGAAAAAACATGAAGTAACTGCAGATGGAGAAGTTGTGACATTGACGCTCAAAGAGTATGAACTTTTGAAGCGCCTTATGAAGAACCCGAACATTGTCATGACACGAGACTGTCTGCTGGAAGACATCTGGGGATACGATTTCGACGGTGAGACGAGAACTGTCGATGTACATGTAAGAACACTTAGACAAAAACTTGGCAAAAGCGGAGAGAAGATCGAAACAGTCCGTGGCGTCGGATACCGCATGTCAGAATAAGATAAAGTAGTAGAACACAGGAGACGGGAAGGGGACGGGAGCAACGGAGCCAAGGCGAGTATGCCCCGTCCCCAAAGCGAGGCGCAAGCCCGCTCAAGAGGCTCACCCGTCCCCAAAGCGAGGCGCAAGCCCGCTCAAGAGGCTCACCCGTCCCCAAAGCGAGGCGCAAGCCCGCTTGGAAAGGTACGCATATGAAACTTAGAAGCAAAATTCAACATAGTATGATTATGGTCATCACAGTGACGCTTCTGGCGGCATATGCGCTGACCACACTGGTTATCTACAGACAGAATGTAGGTTTAATGGAGCGGGAGACGCGTCAGGAAGCGGATTATATTGTAAAGGCAATCGAGATATCCGGGACAGATTACTTAAAGCAGATGGACGAGGTAGAAAAGAATACAAGAATTACCTTGATTGATCCGGCAGGCGATGTTCTGTACGATTCTACGGAAGACGCGGTGACTTTACAGAACCACAAGAATCGTCCGGAAATCAAGGCTGCCCATAAGAATGGTACTGGTCAGGAAGTCAGAAGATCCATGACGATGAGCAAGGAAATGTTCTATTATGCAAAGCTTCTTCCGGATGGAAATGTACTTCGTGTATCCAAGACTATGAACACAGCACTTCACACAGCAATTTCAATCCTGCCGATTATGGGATTGATAGCAGTTGTGGCTCTTGCATTTGCATATCTGCTTTCCAGACAGCAGGTGGCAAAGCTGATTCGACCAATTAATGAACTGGATCTGGAGGAACCTCTGGAAAACGAAGTCTATGAAGAGCTGACACCGCTTCTTGAGAGCATTGATAAGCAGAACAAAGAAAAAGAAGCCATTGCCAATATGCGAAAAGAATTTTCAGCAAATGTGTCTCATGAACTGAAAACGCCACTTACCTCAATTTCAGGTTATGCTGAGATCATGAAGAGCGGAATTGTGAAACCCGAAGATATGCCACGTTTTTCAGAGAAAATTTACAACGAGGCAAGGCGATTGATTACATTAGTAGAAGATATCATCAAGTTATCACATCTGGACGAAGGAAAAGTCGAACTGGAGAAAGAAGATATAGATCTCTATGAACTAACGAGAGAAATTATAAGCCGCCTGGCACCACAGGCTTCGGCGAAGAAAGTCCACATGGAGTTGACCGGAGAATCTGTTATTTACAATGGAGTCCGGCAGATTCTAGATGAGATGGTCTACAATATTTGCGAAAATGCCATCAAATATAACAAAGAAGGCGGAGAGATCCGCATCTGGGTCGGAAACACACTGAATGGAAAGAAGATTATCGTGACAGATACAGGAATCGGAATTCCTAAAAATCAACAAGAACGGATCTTCGAGCGGTTTTATCGCGTAGATAAGAGCCACTCAAAAGAAATTGGCGGAACCGGACTGGGACTATCCATCGTAAAACATGGCGCAATATTACACAATGCAAAGATTCATGTAGACAGTGAATTAGGAAAAGGAACGAGGATGGAATTGACATTTTAACATCAAGGGATGTAGTCAAGCGTTGATTGACTATGTCCCTAATTGCGTTCTTGGGGATAAAGAATAGGCTACTGTGAGAATGTAAAGGAATTCTTGAATTGACATATATTATATTTAATGTTAATATAGATATATCAAAAGAATAAGAAAGGTGCTACCGCTGACGGTTCGCCTGATATTAATGGGTTATGAATAACCGCTCATGTTTGCAGGACGATGGGCGGTTATTCTTCTGTCTTGGAGTTATGCTTTCCATGCATATACCCAAGACTATAAAAAGTCGCACACATCTACAATAACAATAAAACATTCAAAAAATATATTAAAATATGTTAAAACAATATATTATGGAAGATACACTAAAGGAAAAAACATGTGAATTGTTTGGTAGACATGCTGTTTTCCTAAATAATCCACGATTATGTCGGTTCGAGTCTGCTCTCGGGTCTGCGCTTCTGTATAATAATTTCCTGTACCGTTGATGATTGTATATCCATTCTTATCTCTTAGTATACAAAAAAATGTTGAACGACAACTGAAACTGTCATTCAACATTTTTAAAGGAGTTTTATTTATTTACATAATTCTTCTGCCAGGTTTTCAAGCTGTGTTGTGCTTTCTTCGTTCAGCGCTGACATAATCTTTACAGTAGTTTCTGTAAATGTGATTTCTTTGCTCTTTTCAAATAACTGACGCATCACTTTGGCAGCGGTTGCAGCCCAGGAACCGTTTTCAATCAGTCCGATGGTACGTTTCTGGTAATTGCGTTCGGTCAGTGATTCAATGAACTCTCGCATAAATGGGAAGACATCCCCATTGTAGGTTGTTGTTGCCAGTACGAGGCGGTCATAGCGGAATGCATCTTCCACAGCCTCGGCAATGTCATCTCTTGCAAGATCTGTGATCGCAACTTTCTCACAGCCTTTGTCTACTAACATCTGAGCCAGTAATTCAGCAGCTTTCTTTGTATTTCCATAGACGGAAGTATAGGCAATGAGCACGCCTTTATCTTCCGGCTCATAAGCAGACCATGTCTGATACAGGTTCCGATAGAAGTCCAGATTTTCGTTCAGTACTGGTCCGTGGAGTGGGCAGATGGTCTGGATATCAAGATCGGCAGCCTTCTTAAGAAGTGCCTGCACCTGAGCGCCGTATTTTCCAACAATTCCGAAATAATAGCGTCTTGCTTCGCAAGCCCAGTCTTCCTCAACATCCAATGCACCGAATTTTCCAAATGCATCTGCGCTGAAGAATACTTTTGCATAGGAATCGTAAGTCATAATGACTTCTGGCCAGTGAACCATAGGTGCTGCAACAAATGTAAGTGTATGTTTTCCAAGTTCCAGTGTGTCTTTTTCTTTGACTACAAGCTGGTGCTCTGCATAATCACATCCAAAGAATTGCTTCATGATGGTAAATGCTTTCGCGCTTGCCACAATTGTGGTATCTGGATAATTCTCCATAAATATGCCAATACTTGCGGAGTGATCAGGTTCCATATGTTGAATGATCAGATAGTCTGGTTTTGCATCACCGAGCACATTTTTTATATTTGCAAGCCATTCTTCTGAAAAATGTGCATCAACGGTATCAAAAATGGCAATTTTATCATCCGTGATCACATAAGAATTGTATGCCATACCATTCTCTACCTGATACTGTCCTTCAAAAAGATCAATGTCGTGGTCGTTCACGCCAACATATTTGATATCTTCTGTAATAGTCATATTGATTAATACCTCCTGTATTTTGAATTTGTCATTAAAATTAAAAAGTACATCCGCAATTTTTGTAAGAACAAAAGCTGCCTCGTACAAAGCTCAAATTCGTCAGGATTATTATAACGCCATCGAAGAAAAAAAAGATAGTATTTTACAAAGTGTATTTAGAAAAATACAAAAGAGATTTCAGAATATGTTGACAATAAAAAATGTTGTGCTAATTTATAGAAAAATAATTTAATCAACTAAACCGTTGAAGCGGAGATTAAAGCAATCATGCGCGCACAGAGAGTCCGGAGAGCGAAGTACGTGCCGGTCACAGATGACGAGGCAGTTGACGCATTTGAATATTTATCCAGAATCGAAGGCATCATTCCGGCGATCGAGAGTGCTCACGCAGTAGCATATGCAAAGAGAATCGTACCACAGATGGACAAAGATGAAATTGTAGTCATTACATTATCCGGACGCGGAGACAAGGACTGTGCAGCAATCGCACGTTACAGAGGGGAGGATATCCATGAATAAGAACATACAGAAAGCATTTGAAACAGGCAAAGCATTTATCCCATTTATCACATGCGGCGACCCGTCACTGGAAATGACAGAACAGATTGTGTACGCTATGGAAGAGGCAGGCGCAGACCTCATTGAACTTGGAATTCCATTTTCAGATCCGACAGCAGAAGGCCCGGTCATTCAGGCAGCAAATGTACGGGCGCTTTCAGGCGGCGTGACAACCGACAAAATATTTGACATGGTAAGGCGTATTCGTCAGAAAACTTCTATACCAATGGTTTTCATGACCTATGCAAATGTGGTATACTCTTATGGTACAGAGCGCTTTGCGAAGGCGGCAGCAGAAATCGGGATGGACGGACTTATTTTGCCGGACGTACCATTTGAAGAGAAAGAAGAATTTGCCATACCATTTAAAGAGCATGGACTGGATCTCATCTCCTTGATCGCACCGACTTCCCACGAGAGAATTGCCATGATTGCAAAAGAAGCAGAAGGATTCGGAATCTCGGAACCTAAGCAGGCGAAGAAAATGGCAGCCCAGTCAGATGGAGTTATTGTAGGTTCAGCAATTGTGAAGCTCTGTGAAAAATATGGAGCAGATTGTGTCCCACACATTTCCACGTTCGTGAAAGAGATGAAGGACGCAATCCGGTAGAAAGGACATGCGTAGAAAATGGCAAGATATGTGAAAGACCTGGTGCTGAACAAACCAGAAGATTTTGTAACATTTATTATGAACGACTATTTACAGAAAAATCAGTTCGTTGTATCAGAGTGGAAAGGCGAGCCGGCTTACCGGACAGGAGATGCGCTGATCGAAGGATACAAGTATCTGAAATGGTCCTATGAAAATGGGACACTTCATCTGGAAGCATGGATGAAAAGCACATTTGGAAAAGAAATGGGCCTGGACGGATTCGTAGGAGCTTTGCAGAAAAAGCCATATAGAGAGGGGCTTGAGCAGCTTTTTCATGTGTTAAAGCAGGCGATTCCTGAGGCCGGTATGAATGAGATGGCAGCAAAGCAGGGCATGAATGAGGCAAATGGACAGCCAAAACCACAGCCAGTTCCGGTGAAGACCGTGGATAATTCCAGCGCAGCAACGATGGCACTTGTGTTCGGAATTCTGGCATTTGGTATCAGCTTTTTATCACCATTGATTTCTATTATCCTTGCAATACTTGGCTACAGCAGAGCACGCATAGGCATGCAGTCCGCATTAAAAGGACGGGCAAAAGCCGGACGCAACTTCTGCATTGTTGCAATTGTTCTCTCTATAATTTTATGGGTAACGAATCTTGTGCTGACAATTATGGTCCGGTAAATGTTATGGAGCTTAGAGAGCGGATCTTTCAGGAGACAGAACGAGAAAAAGCGCAGGATTATCTATGGAACGAATTAGTCCTGCTACAGAGTCAGACCTTTCGTACCGTGAAGGGACTGGAGTATACATATCAAATCCGTGGAAATGAAATGTTTGTGTCAAGAAAGACGAAATCCATAACGAAAGCTTCCGTGGATCTGGCACTTGAAAAAATCATAGAATTAAGTGGAAAGGTAGCAGGACCTAAAAAACTGAAATGCTTCGGCGCAAGCTACCTGTATCCGATATTTATAGAAATGGGACTTATTAAGAACAGCCCCTTCTTTATTGAGAGGGCAAAAATCAGATGAGACTATTTATAATCCATTACCAGGAACATTGGTTTGATCGTAACGATTTCATCATACTCTTCTTTTTCGACTACAACGTTAGAATTCAATGCTTTCAAATCTTCCTTTAAAAACTTTAGAGCTTCAGGAATTGTCTCTGCACGACCTTCTTTCATAATATCCTGCATTCTTTTTAACACGATTGGATGTGCATAATATGCAGGAACCGGAAAGTCCGGATATTTTTGGATGTATGTTTCCATTTGCTGAATGGATCGTTCCAGTTGGTTTTCGATATACTTTTTATTGTTTTTAGAAGTCGGCAATACATTTGCTCCGGCGAACAGAAAAATTGCTGCCAATCCAAATAACAGGAAATACATACCGAATCCGGCATGAGTCAGAAGGGAGTAGATTCCATAAAGGAATGCTCCGATGCCCAATATCACAACAGCAAGAGCGACCCATTTATAAGCGGGATTGCTTCTGTCATAGGTTCTCTTTTTCTTCGCCGATAGGCTCAGATCCATGTAGTAATCGGATTGCTTTTTAAGATAATTTTCTGCGCGTTCAAGCTTGGTAAGCCGCTTTTTGATTTCTTCCGGAAGAATGCGTTCGCGCTGCTTTTCTTCCAGCCATTTTCTTTTTTCTTCCAGTTTTCGCTCGGCTTCTATGCTGTGCAGCGGAATCTGAGGAAATCTTTCTTCAATATAAGCCAAAAGACGATCCACATCTTCTTCATGTTTGAAGTTACATTGTTTTTCTTTTCCATTTTCATATACAACTACGAGATAGGATAACGTTCCAAATGCTCCTTTTCCTGTAAAACCACCTTTGCTCATAGCAATTCTTTTAAAGATTCTTTCTATGGAAGAAATTGGTATGTAATAACGTCTGTCAAAATAAAAACTGTTTAAATAAATTGCTTTTTCCCCAACACCGCAAGGGCCTATTTTTTTGCAGTTTTTTTTGTCAGTGGTTAATTCAGCATCCGGGATTGTTACAGTTCCAAGTCGTTGTGGTTTAAACATAATATCATCTCATTTCATTTGTATATTTTAAAAGAACTGTGAAAAACATGATGTCTGTCTGTTTTTCACAGTCCTATAGTCTTAAGCCTGTTTTCTGGCAGGTTTTCTTGTTGCCCAGATAAAGATTCCAAGGAACAATGCTGCCAGGATAATTCCTACAGGATAAGCAACTGCTGTAGAGAATCCAAGACATTCATCTGCACAGAAGAAATAGGTCATGGAAACGGCACTCATAAATGTTGCAGGAACTGCTGTGATCCAGTAATTCTTCTTCTCGCGGAACAGATACATACTTGCTGTCCACAAAACGATCATTGCTAAAGTCTGGTTTGTCCAGCTGAAATATCTCCATACAATGGCATAATCAAGATGTCCTACAAAAGCACCGACTGCCAGAAGCGGTACACAGAGAACCAATCGTTTCTGCAGTTTATTCTGATCGATCTTGAACCAGTCTGCAAGTACAAGACGGGCACTTCTGAATGCAGTGTCTCCGGAAGTGATCGGACATACGATAACACCGATCATTGCCAATGCTACACCGATGCCTCCCATTGTCTTAATACACACATCGTAGATAGCGGCTGACTGACCGTTAGCAAGAACTTCGCTTAAACCTGTGTTGAGACCACCTGTTACTTTGTAAAGTGCACATCCTGCGGCTGCCCAGATCAGTGCAATCACACCTTCTGCTACCATTGCGCCGTAGAATACGAAATGTCCCTGTTTCTCAGATTTCATACAACGAGCCATCAGAGGGGACTGTGTAGAATGGAAACCAGAAATAGCTCCACATGCTACAGTGATAAACATGAAGCTCCAGATTGGTTTTCCGTCAGGATGCATATTTGTAAAGTGGCTCCAAATTTCCGGAATTGTATAATTCGGATTTGTGAAGATACCGATGATAACACCAAGAGCCATGATGATCAGACAGATACCAAAAAGCGGGTAGATGCGTCCGATAATCTTATCAATAGAAATAAAGGTCGCGATAAAATAATATAACAAAATAATCCAAAGCCAGAATTCAGGATTTGCAAGAAGTCCAGTGATACCTTTGTTCCCAAGCAAAGTGACGATCAAGCCGGCAGGACCTACTGCAAATACAGTACCAACCATGACAAGAAGTACTACACTGAATACACGCATAACATTTTTCATAACATTTCCAAGATAGATTCCACATACCTCAGAAATCGACGCTCCGTCATTTCGTTCAGAAAGCATACCAGAGAAATAATCATGCACACCTCCGGCAAAAATTGTACCGAATGTAATCCAAAGGAATACGACCGGTCCCCATAAAGCACCCTGCATGGCACCAAAAATAGGTCCAAGACCGGCAATGTTAAGTAATTGCACAAGGAATAACTTCCATTGCGGCATAACGACATAATCTACTCCGTCATTGATTCTGACAGCAGGAGTTTCTCTGTCGTCAGGTGCGAATGTGTTCTCAACTACCTTTCCATAAACAAAATATCCGCCAATAAGTAACGCTAAACAAATAATAAAACTAATCATACAAACACCTCCAGAAAACATAAATGATAGCGTTTTTCAACCTACTTATATTATAGGATTGTTTACAACTAATAATTATTATAATGATTTTTTTGAATTAGGGCAACAGAAAATTAACTTTAGTTTCTTCGAATTGAGTTTACCTGACGACGATCCAGTCTATACCCTAAAAAAGTGATGGAGGAATTAGATTTTTCTGGCTTGTTAGCCAATTGTTCAGATAAGGGAAGAACCGGGTACAATCCAATTATGATGTATGCTGTAGTTACCTATGCAAATATGCGGGGAATACGTTCTGTTGACCGTATTGTTGATCTGTGTGAAAGAGACCTTGCTTTTATCTGGCTGACGCGCGGACAAAAACCGAAACGTGATGCATTTTATCGTATAAAAACAGGTACTAAATTGAGAAAATTCGCATAAATACAGTATCTATCAGCAAAACAGCTAAAGAAAAATAGGGAAAATTGAGTTTAGAGGTGTATTATGAACAAGTTTTTGAATAATACAAGAGGTACAGAAAATGAAATACCAGTTAGCAGAAAAATCAGAAATACAATACTTATACTGTGTCTTGGAATAGTTCTAGGAACTTTTTCAAAATTTTTAGATAATACAGCAAGCAATGCTTTGCCGTTTATATTTGAATATTTAGATGTTAGAAATTTTCTTGGTCGTTTTGCTGTATGGTTACTTATTGCCTTATGTATAGCAATTTATAGTCGTTCTTCACTTAGAGCGTCGTTAAATGTATTTGTATTTTTTGTTGGAATGGTTTCCAGTTATTATATATATTCTAACTATGTCGCAGGCTTTCTTCCGAAAAGTTATGCAATGATTTGGGTTGGCTTTACAGCTATTTCTCCATTCTTAGCATTTATTTGTTGGTACGCTAAGGGAGAAAGCAAAATATCTTTTATGCTTTCGGTAATAATAATTGCTATTTTATTCAATTTTACATTTATTTATGGCTGGATTTATTTTGATGTATATTCAATTTTAGAAGTGATAGTCTTTTGCTGTGGCTTAGTGGCTCTAAAACGTAATACCATTAAGGAGACAGCGTATATGATATTAAGCGCTGTTGTGATTGCTGTTATACTCAATTTGTTAGTTCCATTCCATTTTAGTTAGATAGAGGTTAATGTTATATACAAACAGGCTACAAATTTAACGAACCGACAGAGTGATCCGCCAGCGGTGGCGGTCGTAAGACATAGCTCCACGCCAGCTTGCTGGCGAGCGGGCGGTTCACTTCGTCGGTTGGGCGAGCGTAGCGAGCCTTATCAAGCCCCCGTTATCTAACAGGGGGGTACTATTACAAAAAACAAAAGCCAAAACACATACAAAAGTCCCGATATGAAACGATGTACGAAGTTATAAGGACTTACTGTACTTCACACCCTGTCATTTCTACCCGACAGGGTGAAAACAGCATATCGGAAGCACAAAATACAAGGTGTATGCTTCTATGGGCGTTTTACTGGAATTAAAGGGCATGGGCTGTCGGCACTTGGAACATGTCTTACAGGCAAGGAAAACAGGCTGGTATCACTTCCTGAGCCGTTGCATGGACTATGGGGGTATCTTTAAGCGTCTGGACTTGGCAATCAATGACATGGGCGGACTGCTGGACTGTAGAGCAACTTTTTATAAGTGATTGAGACAAAAGGAAAACAACAGATAATAAGAATAGATAAGTGGGATGAATGATGAGAGTGTGTAGTGATTTACTGCATGCTTTTTTTCTCTTTACAAAAGGTTTATAATAAAAGCTGAAAAAATTTGAGGGAAAAACTGTCTAGAAAAAAATGCGGCCGTAAAAATCCAAACAAGGATTTTTTGCGGCCAAAAACAGAAAGTACTTATTAAAATAAAAATATCCTGAACAAGTTGCAGAGCCAGAAAGCCTTGTAACTGTCAGGATATTTTTGTTTGGTGCTGTCAGCGCTAAAAAGCGTTATTACCGACAGCCCCGCGCACCTCGCAGCAAGAATGCCGAGGCATTCTTGAATGAAATATGAAACAAAATTATGAGAGGCAGACTTAAGGAAAACATAAGAAATCATTCCTTGAGACTGCCCTTTTTTGTGATATGATATCTACACGCAGACGATACTTCTAGTCATCTGCAAAGTATCTATATTAATTTCATTCATTTTTGGAGCCAGAAGAATCGGCAGTATTTCCCAAAGTGATGATAAGCAGACAGATAAATGAAGTTAAAAAATGATATGAAATTATCTTCATATGCTGGAATATACTGAAAGTATATGTTAATCTATAGGTAGAAATCATAGCATTTTCTTTTGAACAGACATTTATCTGCGAAAAGAAAGGAGAAGCTATGGCGTGTCACCAGGTTAAAGGGCAGCAAAGAAATGGAGATAAAGTTTATGCAGAAGTGGGAAGAAAAAGAAATGGAAAGGCAGGAAGCATACGCAGAAGGACGAGAAGAAGGTGAACGTGTTGGAGAGGCGCGAATTAATAAGTTGATTGTATATTTATTGGAACAAGGGAGAAACAAGGATCTGGCAAAGGCAGCTTCAGATTCTGAGTATCAGGCAAAGCTGTTAAAAGAGCTGGGATTGTAATGACATTCAATTGATATAATTCTAAAGTAATATTATGAGAGGCAGACTTAAGGAAAACATAAGAAATCATTCCTTGAGACTGCCCCTTTGCTGTCGCAGGAAGGAGAATATATTATGGAGATACAAATATTGAATTGGCTGCAGAGCTTACATACGCCAATTTTGGACAAGATCATGCAGTTGATCACACATCTGGGAGATATGGGAATTATATGGATAATTCTTACGATAGTTATGCTCCTGATTCCAAAGACAAGAAAAAGCGGTGTGATCATGGCAGCAGCACTGATTGTAGATGTGATTTTATGCAATGTAATTTTAAAAAATCTGATTGCGAGAGTGCGGCCATACGATGTCAACACAGCAGTACAGGTATTAGTTGCAAAACCGAAAGATTTTTCTTTTCCGTCCGGACACACAGCAGCGTCGTTTGCCAGTGTGACAGCCCTTTATCTGGCAGGAGAGAAAAAACTGTGGAAACCAGCCCTTGCGCTGGCAATTCTAATCGCATTTTCCAGAATGTACCTGTATGTACATTATCCGACAGACATTCTCGGTGGAGTTATCTTTGGAAGTTTAAGTGCATGGATTGGATACCAGTGTAGCAAAAAATATGTTCAACATTTATAAACATTGGAATATAAAGTAATAGAAGTTTCTAATTCAAATTTAACTCGACGATTGAATTAAAACGAGTTATATTAAAACAAGAATCAACTATTTAGTAGAAATGAGGGATTTTAGGTGGGAACGACATCTGAAACTAAACCAAAACGATATATCAGCGTGGGGCTTCTGGCACATGTGGATTCTGGAAAGACAACGCTTTCAGAAGGAATCCTTTATCTGACAGGACAGATCCGTAAGCCGGGGCGTGTAGATCATGGGGATGCGTTCCTTGACAACTACGCGCTGGAACGACAGAGGGGGATTACGATTTTTTCCAAGCAGGCAGTGTTTCAGCTTGGTGACAGCAAGGTGACACTTCTGGATACACCGGGGCATGTGGATTTTTCCGCGGAAATGGAGCGGACGCTCCAGGTGCTGGATTATGCGGTTTTGGTAGTCAGCGGAGCTGATGGCGTGCAGGGACACACCCGCACGCTCTGGAACTTGCTTGCGCGCTACCGGATTCCGACATTCATATTTGTCAATAAAATGGATCAGCCGGGGACGGACAAGACGCTGATTCTAAAAGAGCTGAAGAAAAAACTGGATGCTTCCTGTGTGGACATGGAAGATCCGGAAGATATTGCCACGGGGGACGAACGTGCACTGGAAGAGTATCTGGAAGCGGGAGAAGTTTCTATAGATACCATAAGCCAGATGATTGCAGATCGTCAGATTTTCCCTTGTTATTTTGGTGCTGCGCTGAAATTACAAGGTGTACAGGAATTACTGGACGGGATTGGAAAATATGTGGGAGATAATGTTTCGGCCAATTATGATCAGGCAGATAATAGATTACAGAACAGTGGAGATGCTCAGCAGTTTGGTGCGCGTGTCTATAAGATTTCCCGTGACCCTCAGGGAAACCGGCTGACTCACATGAAGATTACTTCCGGTGAATTAAAAGTTAAATCTTTGCTGAAAGGTGGACAAGTCTCTGAGCCGTGGGAAGAGAAGGCAGACCAGATCCGAATTTATTCTGGAGAAAAATTCGAGACAGTACAACAGGCGAAAGCAGGCATGATCTGTGCTGTGACAGGATTAAAGCATACATTTCCAGGGGAGGGACTTGGAATTGAAGCCGGTAAACAGGCAGTAACACCGATGTTAGAACCAGTTCTGAATTATCAGGTTTATTTCCCTGATCAGGTGGATGCACACACCATGCTCGGCTATATGCGTCAGATCGAGGAAGAAGATCCCATGCTTCGGGTCATTTGGAATGAAGAACTGGGCGAAATCCATGTTCAGCTTATGGGCGAGGTGCAGACAGAGATTCTGAAAAGTCTGGTAAGCGAACGATTCGGAGTAGATGTGACATTTGGCACTGGAAATATTGTATATAAGGAAACAATAAAAAATGTCGTAGAAGGTGTAGGGCATTATGAGCCGCTCCGCCATTATGCGGAGGTGCATCTGATTCTGGAGCCGGGACTTCCGGGCAGCGGGCTTGAGTTCTCAACCGACTGCAGTACGGATGATCTGGATCTGAACTGGCAGCGGCTGATTCTCACACATCTTTTGGAGCGGGAGCATAGAGGTGTGCTTCTTGGAGCGGCAATTACTGATATGAAGATCACACTGGTAGCAGGAAGAGCACATTTGAAACACACGGAGGGCGGTGACTTTCGACAGTCTACTTACCGGGCGGTGCGCCAGGGACTGATGCAGGCGGAAAGTGTACTGTTAGAGCCATATTACGAATTTCGTCTGGAAGTGCCGTCAGAAATGATCGGGCGTGCACTGATGGATGTTCAGCGTATGTACGGTGAGTTTGCGCCACCGGAGACAGACGGGGATCAGAGTGTGCTTACAGGAAGCGCGCCGGTTGCCTGTATGCGTGATTACCAGAAAGAAGTGGTGAGCTACACAAGAGGACGGGGACGGCTGACACTTGTATTTCAGGGCTATGCACCATGCCATAATACAGAAGAGATTCTGGAAAATGCAGGCTATGACCCGGAAGCGGACAACGAGAATCCGACCGGTTCTATATTTTGCAGTCACGGAGCCGGATATTATGTACCATGGCAGGAAGTGTCGGAGCATATGCACATTTCCTCTAAGTTGGAGGAGTATCTCAGAAAAGACAAAGATGCGGGGAAAATGCACGAAGAAGCTGACGGCAATGGCAGAGGTGTATTAAGAAATGGTGCTGCCGGTGGAAGTCCTTCAAAATCAGGCAGAAGTCGTGATTTTGGCGCGGAAGACCGGGAATTGGAAGAGATTTTCATGCGGACTTACGGAAAGATTGAACGCAAGAAACCAGGCAACGGACCGCGTACGATCATTGCCCAGTCCCAATATAAAGAAGAAAAACCACAGGAGAAGGTTGCGGAATATCTTTTAGTAGATGGGTACAACGTCATTTTCGCGTGGGACGAACTGAAAGAACTGGCAAAGGTGAACATTGAGAGTGCCAGAAATAAATTAATGGATATCTTAAGCAACTATCAGGGATTTAAGAAATGTACCGTGATCCTTGTGTTTGATGCATATAAGGTGGATGGCGATACGCTGGAGATTCAGAAATACCACAACATTCATGTTGTTTATACGAAGCAGGCTGAGACAGCAGATCAGTACATAGAAAAGGTCGTGCACCATATCGGACGAAAACGCCATGTGACAGTCGTAACTTCCGATGGCGTGGAGCAGGTCGTGACCCAGGGACAGGGAAGCGCACTTATTTCTTCCAGAGAATTTTATGAAGAGGTAGAAATCACCCGCAGACAGATTCAGGAAGAAATTAAGGAGCGCACAGGCGGCACAAAAAATTACCTTTTCGACCATATGGATGAAGCATTTGTAAAAGAGATGGAAGATGTCCGTCTTGGAAAGAAGGATATTTGATGTTATGTACCATACCAGATTATTATAAAGAATTTTCCTGTATCGCCGCAGACTGCGAGGACACCTGTTGCGCGGGGTGGCAGATTGTAATTGATGAGAAGTCGAAGCGGCGGTACGCAAAGGCAGCAACAGGACTTAATAATATTGAAAAGAATCTCGCCCGCGAGCTGCGCCGCTGTGTCAACTGGCGTGAGGGCGTCTTCCGTCAGGATACGGAAAAGCGCTGTGCATTTTTAAACCAGAATAATCTCTGCCGGCTTTATCAGATGGCGGGACCGGACAGCCTGTGCCGGACTTGTAAAATGTATCCGCGCCACATAGAAGAGTTCGAGGGAGTCAGGGAAATTACGCTCTCTCTTTCCTGCCCGGAGGCAGCAAGAATCATATTAGGCAAGAAAAATCCGGTGCATTTCTTAAGTTATGAGAAGCCGGGAGAAGAAGATTATGGCGACTTCGACCTGTTCTTTTATTCACAGTTGGTGGACGCAAGAGAAAGCATTTTAAAAATGCTTCAGGATAGAAGTCTCTCCATTCATCACCGCATGGCGCTGGCACTGGCGATCAGCCATGATATGCAGGCACATGTAGACCGCAGGGAAATGTTTTCCTGTGAGGATATTCCGAAGAAATACGAGTCCGAGACAGCCAGAAAGTACACAAAAGAACGTCTGGAAGCATTTGAAAAAGACGAGACCGGACGATTCGAATTCGCACAGAAAACATTTCAGTATCTGTATCGGCTGGAGCTTCTGAAAGAAAACTGGCTGTATGTGCTGATGGACGCAGACAAATTACTTTACGGCGGTCTGGCAAGTGTGTATGAGGATTCGGTGAAGAGCGATGCAGAACAAAAAGGCAATGCAATACAAAAAGGCAATACAGCACAAAAGGGTGGAGAGGAACAGTCAGAGGAAGACATTGACCAGCTCAGATACTTTGTAAATCTCCAGGAATTTGAACTGTGGAAGCAGGAACATATGCCGGATTGGGACATTATGCTGGAACAAATGCTGGTGTATTTTGTGTTTACTTATTTCTGTGGGGCAGTTTATGATGGACGTATTCAGGCGAAAATGCAGGTGTGCGTGTACAGTGTCTATATAATAGAAGAAATCTTGCGCGCCAGATGGCTGGAAAATGAAAAGACACTTTCCATGGAAGAAGTTGTGGAGCTGACCTACCGCTACTCCAGAGAGGTTGAACATTCCGACCAGAACCCGGAGCGGCTGGAACATTTCATGGAGAAAAATCCGTGGATCCGTGTAAAGAAGTAAAATGAAAATAGAATAGAAAGAACCGGAAGAAACAGGAAAAGAGGGATTTAATATCGTGGAAGAAGGAAGAGAATATAAAGACACAGTGCAAAAGCTGTTTACATTTATTGAAGAGAGCCCGAGTCAGTATCATGCCGTTGATACAATGAGAAAGCATTTGGAAGCGGCTGGCTATGAGCAGCTTTTAGAGAGCGAAGCGTGGAAGCTGAAATCAGGTGGAAAATATTATGTGATCCGCAGTGGTTCATCACTCATTGCATTTCGAATTCCGTCGCAGGATTCTCAGAATTACTGTGGGTTCCAGATTGTGGCGTCCCATAGTGATTCTCCGAGCTTTAAGATTAAAACAAATCCGGAAATGAACGTGGAAGAACATTATGTAAAATTGAATGTTGAAAAATATGGCGGTATGCTCTGTGCACCGTGGTTTGACAGACCACTGTCTGTGGCAGGGCGTCTGATCGTAAAAGAAAATAACAGACTTGTCACGAAGCTGATCAACGTAGACCGGGATTTGGTCATGATTCCGAATCTGGCTATTCATATGAACCGGGAGGTAAATAAAGGCTACGATTATAACATACAGAAAGATATGCTGCCACTTTACGGCTGCGGCGAAGCAAAAGGAAAATTTATGAAGCAGATTGCAGAGGCGGCAAATGTAAAAGAGGACGCGATTCTTGCAAGTGACCTGTTCCTTTACAATCGCATGAAAGGAAGCATCTGGGGAGCTTGCGAAGAATTCATTTCCAGTCCGAAGCTGGATGATCTTCAGTGTGCATTTTCTTCATTAGAAGCTTTCTTGCAGTCTGAAGAACCTTTGCCATTGGAAAATGTACAGGCAAATAAGCAAAGCGAAGTCGATGGAAAAAATGTAATCAATGGAAAAAGTATCCCAGTTCACTGCGTATTCGATAACGAAGAAGTCGGAAGTGGGACAAAACAAGGAGCTGCATCTACATTTCTTGCAGATACACTGATTCGGATCAATCATGCCATGGGACGGGACGAGGCCGGATACAGGCAGAGTATCGCCAACAGCTTTATGCTTTCAGCAGATAATGCTCATGGCGTACACCCGAACCATACCGACAAGGCATGCCCGACGAATCGGCCATATCCGGGAAATGGCGTGGTCATCAAGTACAGCGCCAATCAGAAATATACTACCGATGCAGTATCAGCAGCGGTGTTTGAGGAAATTTGCAACCGGGCAAATGTACCGTATCAGATCTACGTGAACCGTTCCGATATACTGGGAGGTTCCACACTCGGGAACATTTCCACGACACAGGTACCAGTCAACACAGTAGACATCGGACTGGCTCAGCTCGCCATGCATTCCCCATATGAGACAGGAAGTGTGAAAGACACAGATTACATGATCCAGGCTATGAAGACATTTTTTGAAGCTTCCGTGCGACAGACCGAAGATGGATATGAGATTATTTCGTGTTGAAAGAAGTAAAATTTTATAATAGTTATTATGTAAACTAATAAATAGGCAAAGGAGCGGTTTTTTATCTGATTGAGATGGAAGAACCGCTTTTAAAATATAGCTTTTTAAAATGTGGTATGCTATCATGAAAATGTTGTCTTTATACATTACAGGAACGAAAGGGGAACATCATGTTAGAAAAAGTATTTAAACTTAGCGAAAACAAGACTGACGCGAAAACAGAAATACTTGCCGGAATCACAACATTTATGACAATGGCATATATTCTTGCGGTCAATCCAAGCATACTCTCAGCAACGGGTATGGATTCAGGAGCTGTATTTACTGCCACTGCTCTGGCAGCATTTATCGGAACACTGCTCATGGCAATCTTTGCAAACTATCCATTTGCACTGGCACCTGGTATGGGACTGAATGCATATTTTGCATACACAGTTGTATTAGGAATGGGATATAGCTGGGAATATGCACTGACAGCCGTATTTGCAGAAGGAATCATCTTTATTCTTTTGTCTGCGACAAATGTACGAGAAGCTATTTTCAATGCAATCCCACAGAATTTAAAAGCAGCCGTCAGCGTAGGAATCGGACTGTTCATCGCATTCATCGGACTTCAGAATGCAAAAATTGTAATCGGAGGATCTACACTGCTTCAGTTATTCTCCGTAGATAAATATAACGAAGTAAACGGAGTATCTGCGTCATTTAACGATGTAGGAATCACAGTACTCCTTGCAATCATCGGAATTATCGTCACAGGAATTTTAGTAGTAAAGAACATCAAAGGAAATATCCTCTGGGGAATTCTGATCACATGGCTGCTCGGGATCATCTGCCAGTTCACAGGACTTTATGTACCAAATGCAGATCTTGGATTCTATAGCCTGTTGCCAAATTTCAGCAACGGATTATCCATTCCAAGCCTGTCACCAATCTTCTGCAAACTGGACTTCAGCGGAATCTTCTCCCTGAACTTTATAGTCATCCTGTTTGCATTCCTGTTCGTAGACTTATTTGATACGATCGGAACACTGATCGGAGTATCCGCAAAAGCAGACATGCTCGACGAGAACGGAAAACTTCCAAGAATCAAAGGCGCACTTATGGCAGACGCAGTCGCAACAACAGTCGGAGCCGTAATCGGAACATCAACAACAACAACATTTGTAGAAAGTGCATCAGGAGTATCCGAAGGAGGAAGAACCGGACTTACATCAGTCACAACAGCAATCCTTTTCGGACTGTCACTGTTCCTGTCACCAATCTTCCTTGCAATACCATCATTTGCCACAGCACCGGCACTTGTAATTGTAGGACTTTACATGCTCACGAACGTAACAAACATAGATTTCAATGATATGTCAGAAGCAATCCCTTGCTATGTATGCATCATCGCAATGCCATTCTTCTACAGCATCTCCGAAGGAATCTCAATGGGAGTTATCACATACGTGGCACTCAACCTGATCACAGGAAAAGCAAAAGAAAAGAAAGTCAGCATACTCATGTACGTACTGGCAGTACTGTTTATATTGAAATATGTATTTTTATAAAAAATTGGGGACGGGGTTTTTTCAAAAAAACCCCGTCCCCAATTTTACTTCTACCTGTCCCTTTTTAAATTGTGTCAAAATTCCAACCGCTATTTTCCGGGCTTTCCTAAAATTCCAACCTGTCCCTTTTTGAATTGTGTATAATCTGGCTCCAAATTGTTTTTTCGCCATGGCTTCTGACCCCATCGCGTCTGCGGATTGCATAAAAGGTCGACTCCCATTTTGTCTCGGAAAGTGGAAGAACGTCTACATTCCGGTTTTTGAAGATATCCAGATATGGCAAGACAGAGATGCCAAATCCGTGTTCAATCATATTTAAAATCACTTCTATTTCTTCTGCTTCGCAGGCAGGGGCTGCAGAAATTTGATAATCTTTGTAGATTTGTTCCTGAAGCTTTCGCATTGGGCTTGTCCGTGTGAAGAAAATCTGTGGGTATGTAGTAATATCACGAAAGGTGAAAGCTTCTTTTGACATTAATTCATGTCCTTTTGGAACGACGATTCCAACATAGGATTTTTGAACGGGACAGTATTCAAATAGTTCTGATGAGGGCTGTCCGGAGCAAAAGCCAAGATCATAAGTCATGTTTTCCAGACCGTGAAGAATATCCGGGGTCATTCCGTTGTAAATTGCGAATGGAAATTTTACAGAACAGGATTGGATCAGTTCCGGAATGAAGCTTCCGGCCAGGGGATAGACGCTGGCAATCCGGATGATTTTATCTTCTCGGTGGAAGTCAGAGATGGTCTGTTCTAATTCGTCCAAGTTGTTTAAAATGACATCTATATATTTTTTTATTTCTAGTCCATAAGGGCTGAGTCGTACATTTCTGCCAGTCTTTTCAAAAAGTGGAAGTCCATAGTCTTTTTCCAAGGAATGAATCGCATGGCTGAGTCCCGGCTGGGAAATGTTTAATTCTTTTGCAGCATTTCCATAATGTTGGAGTTCTGCAAGAGTGGAAAAGTAGCGAAGGTAATCGGTGTTCATAAATAATCCTTTCAGTTATATGTGTCAAGAGGTCCTATGATGCCTGCGGATTGTTTCGTGCTGCGCACTCTCACAATCCTACCCAATATTATACTATATTCATTCTAAAATAGAATAGATATATTCAAAAAATACATTAGTATTTATGGATTCTTGGGTCTATACTAAAATACGGTCAACAAAATCTGACTGAAATTATACAGAAAAATTAATATTCAAGAATGCCTCGGCATTCTTGCTGCGAGGTGCGCGTCATGCAATTGCATGACATACTTCTACTGCGCACCTCTGCAAGTCTACACTCCGTTTCGGTCGGCGCAAAACCATTGTCCACCGGACAATGTGCGCCCTGCCGGAGGCTATATCAGATGTATGCAGTAAAAGTATATGAGGCGTATATCACAACAAGATTAAAAGAAAAGAGGATTATCATGAATAAAAAATATCTCCCTGGAGAACTGGCTCTTTGCATCGTACTGATCATCAACAGTCTTGGAGTGTGCCTGATGGCAAAGAGTGGCTTTGGAATTTCAACGATTTCATCTGTGCCATTTGTATTCAATAAAGTATTTCCGGCACTGTCGTTTGGAACATGGAATTACATTTTCCAGACAATGCTCGTATTAACACTTATGATTTTAAAGAAAGCTTTTTGTTTCGAATATATCTTTTCCTTTGTTGTAGGAATCGGTTTTGGAAAAATGATTGATGTCCACGATGCGTGGCTGGCACTTCTGCCAAATACAATGGCGTTAAATGTACTGTATTTTGCATTGGGATTTTTGATTATCGGCTTTGGAATCGCACTGGCGAATCGCTGCATGCTTCCGATTATTCCAACGGATACATTTCCAAGGGATATGTCGGAGATTCTGAACAAACCATATAAATATGTGAAGACCACATTTGACTTGTGCTGTCTCACTACAACACTGGTACTTTCCATTGGAATCCTTCACGGACTTCACGGCGTCGGAGTCGGAACAGTGCTTTGCGCATTTATCACGGGAAAGACCGTATCCATGTTCCAGAAAGTGTTAGATGACCATGTCGTATTCTATCGCGCGGTAATTCGTCCGACGAAGCCGGAGATATCCGGACATACAGTGTAAGATAAATTTTCTAAAAAGAAATAAGAACTCAAAACGCCTGTCATCAAAATAAATGGCAGGCACTAGAATGTGCCAAGGTACATTCTTTATTCACTAACACAGCAAAAACCCGTTAGTCTTTCGACCAACGGGTTTTTGTTGTTGTTATAGTTATCTAAAGGAATGAGAGTAAGTGCTTTCGCACTTTATGAGGGGGAGATAGTTGATTTATGTCTCTCTCAACTATCTGACTTTATTATAGCCAAGAATTATGTCTAAAATATGTTAAAACAATAAAACAAATCTGAAATTTCTTATGAAAACCTTAAGAAAACAGGAAAGTAGGTTAAGAAACATATAACAGACTGGATAAATACGTATTCAATGCGTAAGGACTTTTGCAGCTGGTAAAGGTTCTTGCACCTGGTAAGATTTCTTGAAACTATAGATAAATAAAATACATACACGTATATATTATAAATACCAATTGAACAAAATCGCTGCGCGATGGCCTGCCAAGGCTGTGGCGCAGTTTTATTTTTATTAAAAAAGCAGTGGAATTACTTTCCATAATCCGTTATTGTTAAGTTACCACACGAAACAACTGAACTAAGAAAGCTCCACTGCCTATGATAAGAATAACATTTTTCAGTCTCTTCCGCAATCGGAATTATGACGCTAATGCACCTCCGAATAGGTAGATGTAATTATTAACACTACTTATTCTGGAGGTTTTATTATGTATAAAGATATTTTTGAATCCATCCGCAATGAAGCGGAAAAACGTAACCTGCGTGAAAGAACTATTCAACTGTATTGCTCTGATGTCAGTTACTTCCTTCGTTGGATTGGAAAAAATGTTTCTGATCTTACACTTGAAGATGCGGAAAGTTTTCTTACTGCCAAACGTCTGGAAGGAAGGTCTCCTGAAACTCACAATCACTATCGGTCTGCAATAAAGTTCTTATATAAAAAGGTGCTGAAGACTGTCTGGGATGATGACACTGTTCCGGCTATGAAAAGAGAGCGAAATCTTCCTGCCGTTCTATCCCGCGATGAAATAAATGCAATCATTGACGCCACTCCGAATCTGAAGCATAAAGCGATTATTGCAACTATGTATTCTTCTGGATTACGTGTATCAGAGGTTGTTCATCTTCATTATGATGACATTTCACGTACCAACATGACAATTCATGTTCGTGAAACCAAAGGCAGAATTGACAGATATACAATTCTGTCTCAAAAGAATTTAGACCTTCTCACAGAGTATTGGTACAAATGTGGTCGCCCCAAAGATATCCTTTTCCCAAGTTCCTGGTCCGGTGGATATCTTGATATAGCCAGTGTTAACCAGTTCTTTAAGAAAAGTGCTAAACTCGCCGGCATTAACCGTCATGTTTCCTCTCATGCGTGCCGTCATAGTTTTGCCAGCCACTTATTCGAAAGTGGCACAGATATAAAATATATCCAGTCACTTCTGGGACATGTTGATCCTCGCTCTACAGATGTTTACCTTCATGTGAGCAACAAGACACTTCTTGGAATCCGCAGCCCATTCGACAACCCGAAAGGTGGTGAATCATCAGTAAGGATTGTACGATTCAGGATGTTTTTCATCGTTTTTATTCATCTTTTGAATCCACACATAGTATTTCTCCCGCTCAGCGAAAGGCCGCTTATCACATCATGAATTGCAAAACTGGTGCCTTTGGTGTGAATGTAAGTGTATGCGAGGACTGCGGCTGCATATCAGTCCACTATAACTCCTGCCGTGACAGGTGCTGTCCTATGTGTCAGGAGTTTCCAAAAGAAAAATGGGTAGATGCACGGCGGGAGGATATCTTAGATGCTCCTTATTTCCATGTGGTTTTTACAGTTCCGGAAGAACTCAATCCCATTATCTACAGCAACCAGAAATTCTTATACACTGCTCTTTATCATGCGGCTTCAGATACTCTCAGTGAACTTGCTGCTGATAGTAAATATCTTGGGACTGATATCGGCTATATTTGTATCCTCCATACATGGGGAAGCACCATGAATTTTCATCCTCATATCCATGCGATTGTTCTTGGTGGAGGGCTGGATGTGAAAAATCATTGGAAAGACAACGGGAAAGATTTTTTTCTTCCGATTAAGGTGATCTCCAAAACATTTCGTGGAAAATATATGGCTGAACTTAAGCAGCTTTGGGAAAATGACAGGCTTGAATTTCATGGATCGGCTGCACCTTACAAAAACTACTATACTTTCAAGGAATTGTTAAATACCTGCTATACAAAGGAATGGATTCCTTATTGCAAGAAACCATTTGACGGTGCCGAATCTGTCATCAGATACCTTGGAAAATACACCCACCGGATTGCTATCAGCAACTACCGTATCAAAGACATGACAGAATCTACAGTTACATTTTCTGCTAAAGATTACAAAAACCAAGGGCTTTGGAAAGAGATCACCATATCCGGCGAGGAATTTATCCGTCGATTTTTAATGCATGTTCCTCCAAAACGTTTTGTACGTATCAGGCACTATGGTCTTCTTTCATC
>SKEB01000076.1_pt1 | contig 130958 bp, 106 predicted proteins | sample 4826561 | NCBI WGS metagenome assembly SKEB01 (sample SAMN11008820, study PRJNA524170) | human gut metagenome | biome: Human fecal sample; material: Feces; isolation source: fecal sample from pouch patient p17 | host: Homo sapiens | place: Israel: Tel-Aviv | collected 2016-03-29 | reverse complement strand
AGGCAGATGCCGACTCAGACATCGGCTTCGCGCGGTTATGTTTTGCTCAGAGGTGCCATAAGGGACACGCACAAAAGTCCTACAAATTGTCTTCCGGGATGCGGACATGACCCGCGGAGTGCTCCAAACTTGGAAAGACACGGATCATCGAAGATGCAGACATCCGGTCGGTTAGAAATGCCATATTTTTTGAACCGAATTTCCATCTGCATTTCCACATGAAATCCCCAAGTGTGTTTCTTATAGTATTACTTATCAAAGCAAGGTATGCTTAGCACGACACACCATCTTTTATCTTCTCCTCCAGCTTTCCAATCGCTTCCCCAAAACTTTTTCTGCTGTCGAGCAATTCCTTCGCACGCTCCCTGGCGCGGGCAGACTGCCGGCTGTAATATCCGGCATCATCCATGTAGCGCAGGATCTCCCGCTCCATCTGTTCATAATCACGCACGCGAAACGCCTCGCCGGCTGCAGCCGAGACATCTCCTTCGGGCAGCGTCACCGCCGGCAGTCCCTGATACAGCGCCTCCGCCACAGAGCTTCCGCCGCCTGCACGTCTGGGATTCACATAGAGATCTCCGCACGCGAAAACGGCGAGCGCATCCTCCTGTTTCCCGAGATACCGCGTATGCTTCCACAGTCTCTCATAGCCCGTCTGTATGCTTTGCCGGGACTCATAGCGTCCCATAAAGACTACCTGCACATTCTCTCTTTGTGCGGCAATCCGATCCAGCATCGCCAGAAAATCATCGGCAATTTCCGAATCCAGCCGCCATCCCACGATCATCAGGACAAATCCGTGTTCCCAGATCCCCAGTTCCTGTCTGGTATAGTGGTGTTCCTGCGGTTTAAATACAAATGTAAATCTGGCAGCAGCTATTTTTTCCTCATCCACTCCCAGGCGTTCCAGCACAGGCAGATCCCCCGTTCCCGGCTTTCCGTCCAGCAGCTGGTATTCCCCGCAGGACAGCGCCACCGCCGAAAAAACCGTCCCCACTGTAATCTCCGGCACGAACATACCGCAAATATCCGCACAGATGTCGCTTCCTCCGATATCAAGCAGATAGCAGGGCTTCCGCTCCCGAATCATCTGCACCAGCTGTACTATCGTATCCAGATTCGGCATATCATTCGCACATTGATGAAACTCGAACACCTCACCCTGAAACTCGATGTGATCCAGGCTGCACAATTCCGGCAGATAGCCCGCCTCACAGAGATCGTAGAACGGTCCCGCCCCTTTTCCGGAAATCTGCATCGCCGTATTGATGATCACAACCTTCTTCCTCAGGTACTTCTTTAGCACCAGACAGCGGTCGAGCAATGTCTTTGTCGGCGCATGGTTCTGGCCGAGCACCTGTGAGGTCATCACAAAGACCAGATTCCCGTCTCTCTCCTCTGCCGGGACATAGTTCCGTCCCCTGATTCCCAGCGCCCCGCAAAAAGCATCAAACAGCATCCGGTACAGCGCCGCGAGCTGTTCCTGTGTCCGCTCCCCTTTGAGCCGCGCATCGGCAAACACAGCCGTGCCAATCTGCCAGTAATCGCTGAGCTTCTCATATTCCCCCACTTCATTCCAGTCTGCATCCAGCACTGTTTGCAGCAGCTCCTGCGTATAAGCCGGCGTCTTTGACACTTTCATACAAAAAGAAAGCAGATGTATCCGCATCCAGACAGGTGCTTCTCCTGCCTGGTGCTCCATCTGCTCCAATATCATGCTGCGCTGCGATTCCTCCAGCGTTCCCAGTATTTTCTCCAAATTATGAAGCCGTTCTTCTATCTGTCCATAACATTCAAAATATTCCTGCCTGTCATAGCGGCATATTTGTCCGATGAATGTTCCCAGTTCCATATTCGCTCCTTATTTTGGCACACCCACAGAATCATTATTTGATTCGTACCGGTATGCCCCGCTCTCCCAGATATTCCTTTGCCTCCCTGGGTGTCTGTTCCGTGAAATGATAGATGCTCGCCGCTGCAACCGCCGATGCTCCGCCCTGCGTAATTGCCTGGTACATATCTTCGTAACTGCCGGCACCGCCGGATGCAATCACCGGAACATTCACTAACTCTGTCGCGATCTTTATCATCTCTACATCGTAGCCCTGCATGGTTCCATCCAGTTCCACCGAGGTCAACAGAATCTCACCGGCACCGGCTTCCACGACTTTCTGGACCCATTCTTCCAGCGAATATCCCGTGTCAACTTCACCGTTATGCGAAAAACAGCGGTAGGAACCGTCGATCTTCCTGCAGTCTATGCTTGCCACAATGCACTGTGATCCGAATAATCTGGCGCCTTCCGTTATCAGTTCCAGATTGTCGTACGCCGCACTGTTGATCGCAACTTTATCCGCACCGGCCCGGAGGAGCTGCCGGATCTGCTCTATATTACAGATTCCGCCGCCCACGCAGAACGGCACAAAACACTCTCTCGAAAAATCACGGATGGACTCGTAATCCGGATCGCGCCCCTCTTTGGTTGCCTCAATATCCACCAGAATGAGCTCGTCCACCTCGCGCATGTTGTATACTTTAATTGCCGGCAATACCGTATCCACTCTTCTCCAGGAGTTAAATCCCACACCCTTCACCAGACCTACTGATTTGTACAGCAAGGTAGGAATCACGCGAACTTTTAACATCTCTCTATCTCTGCTCCCTTTCTCTCTTCCGTCACATCGCCAGAAAATTCTTAATCAGGCGGAAACCGGCTTTCTGGCTCTTCTCCGGATGAAACTGCGTGCCGACAATATGATCTTTTGCCACTGCCGAGACAAACTCACCGCAGTACGGAGTAACCGCGGCAATATTCTCCTCATCCCTCACTTTAAAATGATAGCTGTGCACAAAGTAGTAGTTCGTTCCATCTTCAATTCCATCAAAGAGAGGTGTTTCCACGCGCTTTTCAATGTCGTTCCATCCGACATGTGGGATTCTTTCCCTCGCCTGTGTCTGTTCAAAACGCACGATCTCGCCCGGAATATATCCCAGGCCCCCGCACTCGCAGACCTCATAGCCCCGCTCTGCCAGCAGCTGCATCCCAAGACAGATTCCAAGAATCGGTGTCTCTTTCTCAAGCACGGCGCGGTTTAATTCCTCAATCCATCCGCCGTCTCTTAGATTATTCATTGCATCCGGGAAAGCGCCGACCCCGGGAAGCACAATATGCTCTGCCTCCCTAAGGTCGAGCGGATTATCGATGATTACCGCATCCGATCCGCATTTTTCAAACGCTCTCTGTACGGAAAGCAGATTGCCCATTCCATAATCTATAATGACTGTTTCCATTATTTGTTGTCTTTCTCTTCTACATTGTCATAGTTTATCTTGGTCAGATTACCGTTTTTATCCTTGATCAGCTTACCATTCTTGTCCGTCAGGAAAAGCTTCTTGTTCGTAAACTCATCGCAGATCTTGATAAACTCGTCTACCGTAATACCGATCGGCTCGAGGATATCCTCCAGCTTTTTGTCCAGGTAAGTCCAGCGGAATGCGCCGTCGCGCTCCTTTACCACCTGCATTGCCTCCTCACGGGAGATGCGTCCCCTGCGGATATGCATGGATGCCTGATCCGAGCAGCGTCCGAATCCGAACTTCAGGTACTTGAAGTATTCATGGATTCCCGCCTGATAGTTATCGAGATTCTCATAGTCGTCATAATCGCCCTCGACCACTTTGCCCCAGCTCTTAAATCCGTGCGCCTTTGCAACCAGAACATTGTGGAGGCCTTCCCACGGAATGTAGTATCCCAGGAAGATTCCCGTCACGCCGACGCGCTTCAACTCTTCATCCGTCGGATACGTAAACGGAATCAGATCCTTTTTCGTTATGCCTTCCTGACCGATCAGGTCATTCACGCGGAGACCGAGCATACCGCCGAACTCTTCCAGCCATCTGCGGTCCAGCACGTTATTTTCAACTGCTGCCGCCGGTCCGCCATACTCGTTCTGCGAATTCTCTCCCCAGATAATCAGCGGGACGTTAAAGTTCACCGCCATACGCACCGGTACCGTGAAAATGCTGACATGCTCCGGCCAGGAAATGTCTCCTACCTCTGTCAGTCCGATGCGGTTGAGCTTCGCACGTACCACACGGTTGGTCGTCACTTCGATGTAATCCACACCCATCTTTTTGATATTCTCGATGTTCTCTCTTCCGATCGGTGTAAGATCGCAGGTTGTCGCCGTCACGCAGAGCGGGTTCATGCCCAGCTCCAGCATGGTAATTACCTGATAGGTACTGTCTTTTCCGCCGCTGACCGGAATAATGCAGTCCCAGTTTGAGTGATCCTTGGAACGATAGCGGTCCAGAATCTCCATCAGCTCTGCTTTTCTCTCATCCCAGTCTACGGATTTGCGGTTCTCATAATTCCTGCAGGCATTACAGATTCCCTCTTCATCAAAAGAAAGATGAGGTTTGGTACTTGGCAGGCAACATCTCTTGCAATATTTAATCATGATTGATTTCCTCCATTAGTGTTCTTTCACAGTCTTAAGCATTTCCTGAATCTGTTCTACCGACAGCCATTCCGTATTGGTTCCCGAGCTGTACTCAAAGCCCTGCTCCACACGCTTGCCGCCTGCCTGGATCTTGGAATCATCCCACCACTCGAAGTGCGGATATACAATGAAATGCTTCTCATATTCGTAGGTCATCATGGAGTCCTCACGCGTAACCATGATCTCATGAAGCTTCTCTCCCTCACGGATGCCGACCTCCGGCATCTCACATCCCGGCAGGATCGCCTGCGCGAGATCTGTGATCTTAAAGGAAGGAATCTTGGAAATAAACGTCTCACCGCCCTTGGCTTCCGACAGTGCCTTAATAACAAGCTGCACGCCTTCATCCAGGCTGATCCAGAAACGTGTCATCCGGTAATCGGTAATCGGAAGCGCCTTCTCCCCGTTCTCTACCAGATTACGGAAGAACGGAATAACCGATCCGCGGCTTCCCGCAACATTGCCGTAACGCACGATGGAAAAGCAGACATTTTTGGCTCCCGCATATGCATTCGCGGCAATAAAGAGCTTGTCCGATACAAGCTTTGTACCGCCATAGAGGTTGATCGGATTTACCGCCTTATCTGTGGACAGGGCAACCACGCGCTTTACGCCGCAGTCTAATGCTGCATCGACGATATTCATCGCTCCGTTAATGTTGGTCTTCACTGCCTCCATCGGGTTATATTCGCACGCCGGAACCTGCTTTAATGCTGCAGCATGAACGACATAATCCACTCCGTCAAACGCACGGTACAGACGCTCCCTGTCTCTGACATCTCCGATAAAGAACCGGAGCTTATCGCCGTACTTTTTAAATTTGTTGCTCATGATAAACTGCTTATATTCATCTCTGGAATAAATAATAATCTTCTTCACATCATAATGATCCAGCACATACTGCGTAAACGCATTTCCGAAGGATCCCGTTCCGCCTGTAACCAATATTGTCTTTCCGTTTAACATATGTAAGCCTCCTACTTTCCCGCAACATCCTGTTGCCATATCATAGTTTATATCGAACTTTTTGTCCGTTCTCATAACCTCTATTCATACTGAAAATCGCCGCCGTCTTCCATCCATTTTACGATCTGCTCCCCGCGGTGCTGCCAGGTATGATGTGCCAGCGCTTTCTGATACCCCGCTTCGGCAATTTCCGCCGCCCGTTCCTCATGCTCCAGAAGATCTTTGATTTGAAGCGGAAGCTCCTCCAGTCTGTTCAGCGGGAAGGTCACAATCTCCTTTTCAGGTACCAGTAATTTGCTCAACAGCGTGTACTCGTTTGTCACACACACGGCTCCCGCAAGCATCGCCGTAAAAATGCGCTCATGCATGCCGTCCAGTATGTTCGTATTGTTGATCACAATGCGCGAGCGCTGCATCAGCTTTATCACTTCTGTGATATCGACGCCCTCTGAGGAAAGTATTTCCAGATTTTCCCTGCCCGCGCCGTCATAGGCATCCCATCCAGCACCGACCACCGCGACTTTCAGACCGTTTGTCAGGAGTGTCTCTATGATGCTCTGGCGCATATAGTCTCTCTGGTACTGGTCCAGCGGTTCGAGCACTTTCTGCATCGCAAAAAACTCATCCTCACTGTATTCAAATCCGATCTCCCGGAGATAGTTCCGCACTTCCTCTGTCCAGGAGCTCGCCAGATGCTCTCCCACAATGCGGGGCATTACCTGTTTTGCTATGGTTCCGAACACGCCCGGTATCGCGTCAATCCTGCTCTCGGAATCCCGCAGCGGTTTGTACGTTCCCGGAAAAAACAAGGCAATGTCCTTCTTGTGGTACGGTACCCGGCCCTCCGGCAGAAATCCGCCATGATACAGCGTCTCCACCCGCTCGAACTTTGAAAATTCCTCCCGCAGCTGCGCCGCGTGCGAATCGCGCACCATCAGAAGACGGGCGTTTGTTCCCAGGCTTCCCCAGATTCTTTTCTGGTGGTACACCGGATCGTCCACAATCCAGCCGACACGCTTCATCTCCGCAAGTTCCGGCAGATTTTCGCTTTCCAGATTCCACAGGATCGCCTGTATGGAAAAATAAAATGCATACTGATCCCGGTGTTCCAGACATTCTATAAACCTGTCATCCGCTCCGGGTTCTGTCGCCCCGATCATATCTACCTGATATCCGCATTTGCGGAATCCCTCACAGATTTCATCCGCCGCTCTTCCCAGTACGTCATACGCTGAAATCCCTCTTATCACCAGTATCTTTTTCATGAGCCGTCTCCTCATTTCTTATCCCCGCTGACCCTTGTCAGTGTGCATGTAATTATTATATAATAATCATATATGGAATTCAATTTTTTTGATGATTGAGGAACGATCTATGAATATATTGTGTTACCGCTACGGCAGCATTGTAGAACCGGATATAATCGACGGCTTTAAAGAACTTGGGAATCAGGTCTCTGAGATATGTCTTGAAATCTACAACAAAAACACAACTCCGCTCGAAGGACTGACCGCACTGAAGGACGAGCTGATGCGTCACAGTTACGACTTCGTGTTCAGCATCAATTTTTACCCTTTTATTGCAGAAGTATGTAATATCTTTCAGATCCGCTACCTGTGTCTGACGGTGGACGCTCCGGTGCTGGAGCTTTTTTCCAATTCGATCCGGCTTCCGTGGAACCGCATTTTTCTATTTGACCGCGCGCAGTACGAGGATTTTCATCCACAGAACCCAGAATGTATCTTTCATCTTCCGTTAGCCGGCAATCCTGCCCGCTACGCACCCGTCATCAGGAACGCCACCCCCGATCTGATCCAGAAATATTCCGCCGATATTTCGTTCGTCGGCTCATTATACACCGAGAAATGTCCTTACGACCGGCTTCAGACCGAAGATGCGTATCTGAAGGGCTATCTGGAAGGTATTATGGATGCACAGATGCAATTACCCGGCTGCTATCTTCTCGAAGAACTGCTGCCGGACATCATCGTTGATTCTTTCCGCGATGCCATGCCGCAATTCTACATTCCGCCTGAGAATTCCAGGCGCGATGACCGTGCTGTGGCTGCGCAGTACTATTTGTGTCCCAAGATCTCTTCCACAGAGCGCATCTCTATCATGCGCTCGCTTGGCAGCCGCTACCCGGTATGCCTTTACACGGGAAGCGACACCACCGGGCTTCCGGTCAGAAACTGCGGACGCGTAAAGACGCACACCCAGATGCCTCTTGTATTTGCGAACAGTAAAATCAACCTCAACATTACCTCCCGTTCCATCCGGACCGGGCTTCCGCTCCGCATTTTCGATGTTCTCGCATGCGGAGGGTTCCTGCTCACGAATGCACAGAGTGAACTGCCGGACTGTTTTTCGATCGGCGAGGATCTCGACTGCTTCTCTTGTGAGGATGATCTGCTTGCCAAGGTGGAATATTACCTGTCCCATGACAAGGACCGTGCAGAGATTGCACACAATGGTTTTGAAAAAGTTCAAAAATACCACACTTACCCGGAACGGCTGTTGCAGATGATTGCACTGGCTTACGGTCTTTCCTAGACGGAGGATTTTATGCGAATTTTATTTTTAGACTCACCGGCTTTTGCCAAACAGGATATGATAGACGCCTTTACCGCCTGCGGCATTACCTGCGACCTCTTTTTTCATGAGGCGTACAACGACAGGCAGAATGTTTCTTACGAGGAGAAGTTTGACGCCGCCGTTTCCCGTTTTTCCTACGATTTTGTTTTTTCCTTTAATTATTTTCCAATTTTGTCAAACTGTTGCATGAAGCATCATCTGAAATACATTTCGTACGTATACGACAGCCCCTTGGTCACGCTGTACTCCTACACGCTGATCAATTCCTGCAATTATGTATTTCTTTTTGACAAGGCGACCTATCTGGAATTCCATAACGCAGGAATCCCAACCGTATATTATCTTCCGCTCGCGGCAAACGTATCCCGCCTTTCTGCCATGAAGTGCCCGGACGCACTGCTTCCGCAGGTATCCTCCGACGTTTCATTTGTGGGATCGCTATACAACGAGGAGCATAATCTTTTTGAACGGCTGAACGGTCTATCCGACTATACCAGGGGCTACCTCGATTCCATTATGCTCGCACAGCAGAACGTCTACGGCTACTTTTTTCTTGAGGATCTGCTCACGCCGCCTATCCTTGAGGATCTACAGGCCGCATGCCCGTACCAGCCGCTTCCGGACGGCACGGAATCCGCGACATTTGTATATGCCAACTACTTCCTGTGCAGGAAAATTACATCCAACGAGCGCCTGTCACTGCTGCGCCTTGCCTCCGACCGCTTTCCTCTCAAATTGTATACACACCATCCCAGTCCTCTTCTCCCAAAGGCGGAGTACATCGGTCCCGTTGATTATTACGACACGATGCCCTACATTTTTCAGCACAGCCGCATCAACCTGAACATCACGTTAAAGAGTATTCATTCCGGCATCCCGCTCCGCTGCATGGACATCATGGGCAGCGGCGGTTTCCTGCTGACGAACTATCAGGAAGATTTTCTGGATGATTTTCAGCCGGGCGAAGATCTCGTATTTTATGAGAGCGAAGATGATTTTCTTGACAAAATCACTTACTACCTCTCACATGATGCCGAGAGAAAACAGATCGCGGCTAACTGCCTTGGGAAAATGTCGGAATCCCACACGTTTGTCCACCGCGTCAACGCTATGTTAAATGTTATCTAAAAAGACCGCCGCATAAAACGGACAGTCGCTTTGACGCGCTAAGTAATATGAGGAGAAGAGCATGCCCTTCGATTTCAGATGGAATGCATCTGGAAATTCGGATCAAAAAATACGGCATTTCCATCTGAAATCGTTGGGATGTGTTTCTTATCATATTACTTAACACCTCAAATCAACCTCCCGTTTTATGCGGCAGTCTTTTTAGGCATACATTTCAATGTCTTCCGTCAGAAGCGACACGGCTCTTTCATATCCCTGATAAAGGGTATAATTCTTCTCTACAAGTTCCTCGATTCCCATCTCTTCTTTTTGATAGATTTCATCTCCCAGCGCATATTCTTCTGTCTGCGCATAAGACACCATCATACCAAACAGCGGAAGCTGTTCCAGTTCTTCGTTGTGATCCATCATACGCTTCAGGTCTGGCATCAGTTCCGCCACAGACCGCTGCTGGCGCAGTTCCTGCAGCAGCTTCTCCTGTATCGCAAGTCCCTGCTTTACCTGCGTGCCAATGCTGTCAATCTGCTGGCGCATCTTGTGCCATTCCGCTGCCAGCTTTGTCTTTGTCTCCGCCGAATATGCATCCGGAATGTTCTTCTCAATCTCCTCGAACGGAAGCGGTCTGCTGCAATATTCCGCGACGACATCTTTCAATGTCATAAGCCGGGTACCCTCGATGCGTGCGCCTCCCTCTGTCGCATCGATAACCTCAATCAGCCCCTCGTTCGCACGGATCGCCTTCTCAAACCATTTTTTGTAGTACCACATCTGGAAATCCGTCTCTAACATGGTTCCGTCAATTCCCTCGACCTGGATCCGGTTTCGGCTCTTTATATATTCGTCATTGTCGCCGAACGCCCCTTCAATTCCCGCCGTATGTGAGATTCCGCCGGTAAACGCCATGTCCTGGCCGATCAGGATCAGCTTGCGGAAGCCCAGATAGCATGCAAGCGCAAACGCCGTCGCAGAAACGCAGCCGCCGGACGGAATATCCGGAAACGGGTACTCCATGTTCTCATCCAGGATCTGATTCCAGCGCTTTTCAAAAAAGCCATAATAGTACACCCGCTTCGCACAGTGTTCCAATACCCACGGACGGGTAATGCGGTTGCAGCACCATGCCAGATCCGTCACATCCAGATTTTCAAAGAAACGGTCCGGGGATTCCGGGTCAATCGTACACACCATGTCCGGTCTTACGCCCGCCCGCAGCACCGTGCGCAGCGCGGCGTCAACCACCACAATAAATGCCTTTCCCTGTGCTTTTTTCAATTCTGAAATATTTTTATCCAGGGACGGTCCGGCGGACACCAGAATCGCCGGTATCTCCTCGACGTTTAATCCCTCAAGTGCCTGCCTGATCTGGTAAATATTTCTGCATCCGATCATATGTTTCATATTGTACAGCGTATGCTGCGGCACCATGCGTTGAAAGGTCAGCCGCGTGCTCTTGTGTACAATCTCTTCCTGCAGACGTTCCTGTATCGCATCCATGAATTCCTCGCACGCATCATGGTACAAGACATCATATCCCGGCAGAATACAAAATTCCATAATCATAAAATTCAGATCCTGCAGCGTAAATCTCATAATGGTTTCTATATCCGCCGTCACCCCGGGAACGCAGATCTGCAGTCTGTCATCCGCAATAAGATCCGACAAATCCATGACACAGTTCACCAGATAAAAAAAGGAAGCGTTTGGCTCATACACGATGACATGATTGGTGTCGTCACACTGCCCAAGCAGTTCCCGGATGTGTCGTCCATCCGACAATCCAAACACAAAATAGGTCTCGTAAATCCGCGGCGGATACCGCTTTGCGTAGCATCTTGCCGCCGCTTCCGGATCCAGTCTGCTGTTTAAATACCAGACCCTGTCCGTCGTCTGAATTCCAAAGATCTTCTCCTGCTTCTCTGTCTCTGCCGTTATGATATTGTTATCTATCGTTATAGAATAAAGCTGTTTCAAAAGCGCTTTATTTCTCTGTTTCCATGCTTTTTCATTCTTATCGAGCAATGTCATCTGTTCGTTCCCCTTATTTCTCCGGACTCTGATTCTCTTCTGCTCCCAGGCAAAGGATCATTTCCTCTGTCGATCCCTTCAGGCAGTCCGCCATCCCCAGCATATCCTGAGCCTGATAGTTCTCGATTAAAGTTTTTAACACTTCCAGAAATTCGAGTGCACGCGCACTGTCTGCCCCTGCATAGATTACCTGTATCATTTCCTGAAACTGCGGCAATAAATTGCGGACTGCTTCCAATCCATCCTGCCCCCTGTTCTGGTACAGGCACTCGGTTGCATGTTCTATGTCTGTTCTTAATTTTACAGTATCCATCGATTATGTTCCTCTATCTTACTCACTCGCTATCTGACCTTTAAGCTGAAAAAAGCCGGCAGTAAACTGCCGGCTTTTAAATTTACTACAATAATGATTACTGTAATAAGGATAATACACCCTGAGTAGACTGGTTAGCCTGAGCAAGCATAGACTGTCCTGCCTGAGCAAGGATGTTGTTCTTGCTGTACTCAACCATCTCTTCAGCCATATCTGTATCACGGATACGAGACTCTGCAGAAGATGTGTTCTCAGAAATGTTGTCCAGGTTGGCGATTGTGTGCTCAAGTCTGTTCTGTAATGCACCCAGCTTAGAACGCATAGCAGATACGTAGCTGATAGCATCCTGAGCTGCAGACATTGCCTTACCAGCTGCGGAGAAAGAAGATACTACTAATCCGCTTACGCCAAGACCTGTAGCAGACATATCAGAGATATCGATTGTGATAGCCTGTCCGCAAAGGGAACCTACCTGAAGCTTCTTGCCTGTGAAGTTACCATCGATCAGGTTCATTGTGTTGAACTGAGTTGTAGAAGCGATTCTGGTGATCTCAGATGCTAACTGGTTGATCTCCTGCTGAACTGCAGTTCTGTCTGCGGTTGTATTGGTGTCGTTTGCTGCCTGAGTTGCTAACTCATTCATACGCTGTAAGATGGAGTGTGTCTCACTTAATGCACCCTCAGCTACCTGGATAAGGGATACACCATCCTGTGCGTTGTCAGAAGCTTTGTTTAAGCCTCTAACCTGGCTTCTCATCTTCTCGGAAATTGTAAGACCTGCTGCGTCATCTGCTGCACGGTTGATCTTGTAACCAGAAGATAACTTCTCAGAAGACTTAGCCTGTGCGCCTGTTGTGACACCTAACTGTCTGTTAGCGTTCATTGCTGTAAGATTGTGCTGTACTACCATAATTGTTTCCTCCTTGAATATGATGCAGCATCCATGCTGCATATTGTGTTTTATCCGCGGCGTCTGTTCTCCCGACCGTACGCTTCGCTCAAACTCTGCCACTAAGCAACATTTTCTGTTTACTTATTATCTATATCGGTCAAATATCATGATACTTTATAGATGAATTCAAATTTTTTTATCATTTTTTTTACAGTGGAATTTCGCCATAAAAATCAGGTCGCAGTATTTTCCATCCAGTAGCAATTCGTCCCGGAAACATCCCTCTTCCACGAACCCTGCCTTCCGATAGCTTGCAATCGCACGCTTATTATCCGCCAGGACACGAAGCTTTATTTTGTGAAGTCCCAGCTCCTCAAACCCATAATCCAGTATAAGCTTTGCCGCTTCCTCTCCGATTCCGCGGCCCAGCCATTCCTCCTCGCCGATAAAGATCCCGAACTCCGCCTTTTTCGCTTCCCTGTCAATATCCCGCAGATAGACAGAACCGATCGGGTGCTGTTCCTCTCTGACCCATATAATAAACTGCTCTGCACGCCCCTGTCCAACCACATTCTCAAGCCACTTCCGGTGTCCTTCCCGCGTGAATTCCTCCCGGTACAGAAACCACTTCCGCACGAACGGTTTGTTTCTCCATGCAATCACACGGTCTGTATCCTGTTCCCCGATTGCTGTCAGATAAATACGCGTGCCGTCTATCCGTATTTTCATCGCATCTCTCCCTGTCTTTACTCTGCCTTGCTTCCCGTCCAGTATCCCCGGATGCACTCTATGATATAATCGCACAGTTCCGGTTTCAAGGCATAAAACATGGGCAGACGCAAGAGGCGTTCGCTTTCCTTCGTTGTATATCTGTCCTCCCCGACAAATTCACCGTACATTTGTCCTGCCGCTGAGCTGTGGAGCGGCACATAATGAAAGACGGCATAGATTCCTCTCTCCCTTAAGTAGGAAGACAACCTGGTTCTCTCCTTAAGATCTTTTACTTTAATGTAAAACATGTGCGCATTGTGTCCGCATTCCTCCGGGATGTACGGTAATTGCAGATATCCCTTTTTCTGCAGGTCTTCCAAGCCGCTATAATATTGATTCCAGAGTGCCAGACGTTTGTTGTTAATCTCATCCGCCTGCTCCAGCTGCGCATAAAGGTAGGCTGCATTCATCTCACTCGGCAGGTAGGAAGAGCCGACATCCACCCAGGAATACTTATCCACTTCCCCGCGGAAGAACTTTGTCCGGTTCGTTCCCTTTTCCCGGAGAATCTCTCCCCGCTCTACATATTCTGCCCGGTTGATATTGATCGTACCGCCCTCTCCCATCGTATAGTTCTTTGTCTCGTGGAAGCTGTAGGAACCGAAATCTCCGATTGTTCCGAGATATTTTCCCTTATACTTTGCCATGACTCCCTGCGCTGCATCCTCCACCACAATAAGATGATGCTTTCGGGCAATCGCCATGATCTTATCCATATCACAGCCGACTCCGGCATAGTGCACCGGCACAATTACACGGGTTCTCTCTGTAATTGCCTCCTCAATCAGATCCGCATTTATATTCATCGTCCGGGGATCAATATCGACAAACTTTATCTTCGCCCCGCGGAGTACAAATGCGTTTGCGGTAGATACGAACGTGTATGAAGGCATAATTACCTCGTCCCCCGGCGCTATGCCGCACAGCAGTGACGCCATTTCCAGTCCGTGCGTGCAGGAGGTCGTGAGCAGTATCTTTGCGCCCCCAAAACGCTGTTCCATCCACTCTGTACATTTTGCCGTAAATTCGCCGTCGCCATTCAGCCGCTTATTGATTAAAATGGCTTTCTTTACATATTCCATGCTTTTTTCCAGATATACCGGCTCGTTAAAGTTAATCATTCCACATTCTCCTGTATTCTTGTAAACAGGGATGTGACATATTCGAGCATCTTCTGCTCTCCGCCGTCCCTGCCTTTTTCGATTGCAATCTGCTTCTTCTGCGCGTAAAACACGTCATCCGACGCATACCGGATAACCGCATCCACCATCTCTTCCTCTGTCGTGACTGTGAACTCCCCGCCAACATTGTACGCCACATCGCATGCCGGCAGGGTCACAACCGGAAGCCCCGCCATCAGCGCCATGGCACTGCTCCAGCCGCCTCCAAGCCGTCTCGGATTCAGATACAGATGCAGCGCGCGATATGTTCCTGGCAGATCCATGCAATACCCGAGAAAATGGATACGCTTCCCATAAGAGGTATCCGCCAGTTTTTCCTGCAGCTTTTCCGCATCGCCGATCACCGCAAAATCTACGTTCTCCGCGGCATCCATAATCTGCTTCATTATATTCAAAAATGCTTCGTCGATCTCAAGATCAAGCCGGTTTCCGACAACCGCCACAAAGAATTTTCCTTCCGGCAGCCCCAGCTCGTCCGGCACACATTCTTTTTCTGCTTCCTGTGCAATAACCGGCAGCTTTTCCTGCATAAATATCTGTTTCTGGCGGGGAAGCAATTCCTTTTTGCACGCTTCCTCATACGCCCCGGTTCCCGGGACATAGCGAATCAGGATATCCGCTTCCGACACCGGACATTCCGTGGTCATTGCCATCGCAACTGTGACTGTAAATTCCCTGCACAGATCCGCAAGCGGATTGGTAACCCCCAGCTCTAACACAAGCCATGGCTTCCAGGCCGCTATCATGTGCAGCATCCTGCTGCATCGATCCAGACTACCGTCTTCCATGGAAAATCCTATATTTCTGATCTTAACGCCCTTATACGGGATGTCCCTGACTCCCTCAAATCCGCCATAATAATAACGCGGATCTACCCACAAATCAAACGGGAGATGATAATCCAGCGGGCAGGTAATAATGCAGACCTCATAGTTCATTTTTTCCTGCAGTATATACGCGAATTCCAGCGTTATCAGCGTGGGCGCGTGCTTGATACTGAGCAGCTGTTCTGCCACAATAACGATCCGCTTTTTATTTTTCTCCTGCTCTCTGCTTCTACCATCCGGGAGATTTAACGCCTGCATAAAATTCTGGACATTCTTTCTGTGTAGCATGCGCTTTTGCTTATACAGCGCCGTTCCATAGATCTCCAGCTGCGCTTCCACCATACTTCCAAGAAAGCAATCTTTATTTTCACGGCAGACATGCCAGATGATGTCCTCCCAGAATGCATCGAGATTCAAATATTTAACGAGAAACGAAAGGATATATAACGCATCGTTCATCTGGAATTGTTCACGCAGGATCTGATGTATGCTCTCCTGCTGTTCTACGTTATAATTATTATATATTTCTGCCAGTTTCTCTACATCGCCCTGCGTCTTCTGCTCATTCTCTCTGTCAATTCCGGCAGCACAGACCGATATTACATTTTTTATCCATTCCAGCGGTGTCATCCCATACCCCTTACTCTAATGATATAAAAGCCATTTTTTGAAGAATCAAAAAATGGCTTTTATATCGTTATTTTTTATTGTCCGTAAACTGCGGCTCCATATAGCCGGACTTCATCATGCTCTTGTAATACTGATTGACGACCTTCTGGCTCTTGCGCACTTCCTTGACCTGTTTGCGCACAGAGGCAAACTTCTGCGTCATCAGATCTTTGTTGCGCGCCTCCTGCGCCTGAATCGTTGCGCTCTTATCAGTCAGCCTGCGGATGTATTCCTGCATTTCCGCAATCTCTTCGCGGTATTCCTGCTGATTGGTCTGCAGATCTGCTTTTATCTTATCGTAAACCTCCTGGAATCCGGCGTCAAGAAGCTCCAACTGTTCGATCTGCTTTGCTTTTTCCTCCACGCAGGCGTCAAAGTCATCCGGATCAAGACCCGGATTCTCCAGTTCTTCCTTCTGTCGTATATTCAGTTCAATAATCGCATCCAGAACCGCACTTTTTTTCTTCAGGCTCTGGATCATGATTGTAAGATATGGATTCTTCTCCATTCGCTGCTCCTGTCAATCTGCTGTAACCGACACACCGTTGCTTCTATCTTGATGCATGTGCCGTTCTCATAACTTCCTTCCATGTATCACGCATGGTACGAAGATGCTTTAGCACCTCTTCCATGATGTCTTTATCTTTTTTGATATTTGCCTCGCGAAGGCGCATCAACAGATAGTTGTAGACCTCGTCAAAATCCTTTGCCACCGGATATTTATGGTCAAGTGTACTCTGAAACTCCTCAATAATACGCTGCACCTTCATAATATTATTGTGTGCTTTCTGAATATCATTCGCATCGATCCCCTCGATCGCAAGATTGGCGAATTTGATTGCCCCCTCATAAAGCATCAAAGTAAGTTCTGCCGGGGAAGCGGTCATAATCTTGTTATTGGCATATGCTGCATATCCCTGATTTGCTAACATAATGGTTGTCCTCCATACATATATTCGTCTCTGCCGGTGCTTTTATGCACTCAGCAGAGACGCTTTCACGGCATTATGCCGTCTAATTTCCAAACAGACTCGACAGTGAGGATGTCTGGCTGTTCAGCTTGGATAATGCTGTTTCCATCGCGGAAAACTTATTGTAATAATAATCCTCTTTGTCCTGCAGTTTTTCTTCCCATTTCTTGATAAGATCGGTATAATCGCTGTATTCTGATGCCATCTCCTTGTCATTATATACCTTGTAACTGCTGCTTAAGGTAGATGACTTCATCTTCTCGCCGACTGCATCATAGAGACCGCTTGTCAGCTGCTGCATAAAGGAAATTACCGTATCCGGATCAGAAGTGATCATCGCCATCAGCTTGTCGGCATTTCCGGACGTAGCGGTGTCATCCTCGTCCCCGTCAATATGGTATGCATATTCCTGATTCTCCGGCGCATTGAAGTAGCCGAGAGTCTTAATGCCAAAGTTGGACAGATAATAGGTCTTTCCGTTTACCTCATAGCCCTTGCTCATTGAGGATGTCATGGCATTCATGACTTTTTCCAGACTCTCATCACGGCGCAGCAGGGAATCCTTGATCTTCTGCTCCCATTTCTCCACCTCGGAATCCGAGAGAGCATCTTTCTCATCATCAGTCAACGGCTCATAACCCTTTGCGGAATCCGCATTGTAGAGTGATGTAATCTCATTGATCAGCGCATTGTACTGTGTCAGGAAATCCTTTACTTTATCGTAAATTCCCTGTGTATCTGTCGATGTGGTAATAGAAATCGCATTCGTATCTCCCGCACCGGTTGCCTGCAATGCAGTGATCGACAGACCGTTGATGGTATATGTATTGAGCGAACTGGTATATTTGATTCCATTCAGAAGAATCTCGGAATCTGTACCATCGATCTTCTTAGCATCTGAATTGTACGTTATGTTCGTGCCGTTCTGAATCTCATGGGCACTCTGCACCTGGCTCACAAAGTCTGCAAATGCGGTTGCATACTCTGCAGATGTCTCATCCATCGCCGCGAGCTTCGACAATACCGCATTCTTATCAATGGCATCCTGGTCTGCCTTCATGGCTGTCTTGTTGGCAGTAATCTGTGATGCGTAGGTATTGGTAAGCGTCGTCACCCCCGCTGAACCACTCGCCGCATAGGCATTCTTTACCGCTGCTGCAATGCTCGCTCTGGAAGCACTGTCAGCGCTGTCTAACGTATCCTCCGCATTTTCAAACGCATTGACTTTCTCAACATTTGAGGTCATCTTGTTGACAAAATCATCTGTCAGGGTGTCCTTGTTTGCTTCTCTTAAATCTGTAAGCGTATCTGCTGCACGGCCGATATCTGTTGCTGCGGCTTTCTGATGATACACCATCTTCTGGATTTCACTCTGTGTGCAGGCAGAAAGTGCAACTGTCTTGCCGTCTGCTACTTCATTACCGTCACTGTCGATCTGTACCAGATTGCCACTGCTGATTTTGTATGTATTCCCGTCAGAACCTGCCAGAGTATTGTTGTCATTCTGTGTGTAGGTCACACCATTGCTGTCTGTATACTTGTAATAACCGGTTCCACGCGATTCTGCGGTTACCTCATAGTAATTGGTGTTCTCCTTGATCGTGGCAGTGTTCACCGTACCGTCATCCGCCGTATATGAATACGTGGCATTGCCGTCTGTGTCCTTCCCGCCGGTCGCTGTCCATACATGACCGTCACCGTCTGTGTAAGTACCGTCGTCATTCTTGGTGTAAACGTTGTTGCTGCCATCTTCATAGGTAACCATCTTGCGGATATAAGTCGTATCACCGTTCTCATCCTTATAGCTGTAAATGGTATTACCAAGACTGTCCGTATCGGACTTCGTGTAGACATTTCCGTTTGCATCCATCAGGGAATCCACTCGCTGGGATGCCGTCATTCCAAGCAGTGTCTGCAGCTTCTTCTGATCTGCATCGGAAAGTCCGCTGCTCTTTAAGGCATCCATCATTGCCGAATAAGCGCTGGCATAACCATAGGATGCGGTCAGATTGGCATTCTGTGCCGACTTTGTCTTGTAATCCTCCTGCGCCGCCTTGTAAGCTGCGATCGCATCCGTGATATTCTGGTTAAGTTTATTGCCATCTGCATCATAATACTGTGTATAAGACGTATAGGTGGCATCGGTTGCCTTGGACTGTACATTCAGCCCCAGCTTTGTCAATGCACTGATACCATCTGCATCGCCGCCTGTAAGTGTAAAATCATTATCCTTTCCGGTGCTCTTGGAGCTGATAAAGAAACGATGGTTCGTCTCATCGTAATTCGCACTGACGCCTGCGTCCTTCAATGATGCAAGGAAGCCCGCAACCGTCGTCCCCTGTGTTACCGTAATGGAAGTCGTCGTTCCGTCTCCCATCGTCAGATTGATCTTACCGTCCCCACCGGTATAGCCAAGCTCCGCCAGCGTCGTGCCTGTGGACACGCTGCTATCCAGCTGGCCGCCGGTCAGATATCCCGCCTGCGCCACACTGATAACATTCAGGGTCTGTGTACCGCTCGGCGCAGTATTGCTTGCTGTCACTGTAGCTTTGGTGGTATCGGACACCGTGGTGGATTTCAGATTGTATGCGCTGGATAATCTGAGATTACCCACGCTGGAATACAGACTGTAAATCTTGGTATTGAGCGTCTTCCACGCATCCTGCTTCCAGGAAAGCTTGGTCTGTGCTTTCTTGTACTTGTTGGTCTTATAGTTATACGACGATACCAGAGCCGAGATGATCGCCTCTGTGTCCAGTCCTGAATTTAATCCGGTAATACGAATTGGCATATGCTCACCGTTCCTTTCTATAACTTCTCATCCACAAGGATTCCCGCGATCTCCCATACCTTGGCGATCATGTCCAGTGTCTCCTCCGGCGGATACTCCTTGATGACTTCCTTTGTGGTCTTATCGATGATCTTGATTGTAACACGGTTCGTCTTGTCGTGAATTCCGAAGATCGCCTCCGAGTTCTTCATCTGTTTGTTCAGATCATTGACCGCTTTTTTTAACTGTGTTCCCTGCTTTGCATCTTTTTCCTCGGACAGATCCTTATCCTCCTGATCCTTCTCTGTAAAAAAGTTCTGCACTGTGGGCTTTTTATCTGCTGTCTGCGACAGCCCTGCCTGTGTGGATGCTTCCGGCTGTACCGCTGCATCCAGCGTTTTTGTAGATGCCGCCGCACTTCCCTGATACGACGCTGCCGCTCCGCTCTTCATGCTCTCTATTTCCATCTCTTACCACCTCCGTGTGATACATGGCTCCTCTATGTTCCCGGTTTTCTATGTCTTATATCGGAGAAACTATGGCTTTTATTAACCACATCAGAAAAGATTCTTCAGCGCCTCCATTGCATCTGTTGCGTTCAATGCCGCCTTGTTCTCATTCTGAATCTGGAGGTAAACCTCCTTGCGGTATACCGGCACTTCCTTCGGTGCACTGATTCCGATCTTGACCTGATCTCCGCGGATCTCTAACACCGTGATCTCAATATTATTGTTGATGACCAGCGACTCCCCTTTTTTGCGTGTCAATGCCAGCATGCCTTATTCCTCCGCTTTCTTCTTTCCTTTTACTACATCATAGATCTTATATTTGACAGGATAGTCATCTTCCACAATGATCTGTGCTCCCCTACGGGTGTCTGTGTTAATGACAATCGGCGCCTTGAGGTTCACCGAGGTATCCTTCGGATCCGGCGCTGCCGTAAGTGTGACGAGCACGTAAGTATTGTCCTCTGTCATCCCGCCGAGCGGACGGAGCATCTCATCGCTCACCATCGGGTTGTAATCCGGGCACACATGGTTTGGCTGCATGACCGGAAATGCTGTCTGTGGATCGTCCATGGACTGGAACCACATCACGGAACTCTTGTCTTTTTCCTTTTCCTCATCAAATATCAATGCAAAATTCCGGTACTCCGGAAGTCCGATCATTCCATCCTCCAATGAAATGATCTTGTCATCCGCAATATCAATCTCCCCAAAAAGTCTTGTGTTTGCTTTCATCGGTTCTCCTCCAGCTTCCCCGTTTGGTGTCTGTTAAATATAATTCAATAATGTTGTCTGATTGATCTTCGCCGCAGCCTGTAAGGATGCCTGATATGCAGTGTACGCCGACGCATAGTCAATAATGATCTCGGACAGATCCCGGTCTTCGTTGGTGGACTTTAATTCCTCCATCGTGGTCTGCTGATTTGCCATACGGTTCTTGGTCAGATCCAAGCTCTGCCCCTTGCTTCCGAGGTCCGTGTTCGCCAGATTAACCTTCTGCAGATAATCGTCAAAATTACCGATGTAGCTGTTATAAAGCTTCTGCAGATTATCGTCCGCGTAATCGCGTTCTTTCTTCGCCGCTGCGATCCAGTCCTCAAGTGCCGCCTGACAGTCATCGGAAGAATACTCCTGCATTTTCTGCATTTTCTCCAGTTCCTCGACTTTATTGTTTGCGTCCTGTGCGAACTTTACCGCCTCGATCATGGCGTCAACGTCTCTTCCAATCGATGCATCAAATACAGCGGATGCCTGTGTATTGACCGTCAGGGTCTGGTTTGCCGCTACGACATAGTTGATATCCTGATAGATTTCCTTGCCGTTTTCAAACTTTATATATTCCACCGGATTTGCCGCATCTGTGATGTTGGTGCAGTTGTAATAATACTCCGGGCGTACCTCGCCTTTGTTAAATCCGGTCTTGGTGTAGTTGACATCCAGGCTTGCCTTGCCGCTCTTGATCGTTGATGACGCGTCAGAGCTTAAGATCAGCTCACCGCTCTCCTTAATAAATACCGCTTCACCGTCTGTGATATTGTAGGTGTTGTCCGCAGTCTGGGATGCTTTTGCCCAGTCCTCAAACGTATCGTATACGGTTACCTTCAGTTCGCCGTCCGTCTGTGTCACGCCGGCTGCATCTGTGTAGGAATAGCTGAGCGTTCCGGTCGCACCGTTTGCCGACAGCGCATTACCGTCCTTGTCCGTGATGCTGTCGATCTCGCCGTAGCTTAAACGGATACGGTCGAATGTCGCCTGCTTCGGATTCGAGATGGTGTTGCCGGTCACTTCTGTCGCTGTGGTCGGAAGTGTCACCTCATCGCTGTAGTAGCGGTGCTCTTCCAGATTCTTATAGGAAAGTCCCTGTGTGATATTGTAAGATGTCGTATTGTCGTCTGTCATAAAGGTCAGCTTCTGATTCGTGCGGTAACCGGTAAAAACGGTACGTCCCGCATAATCTGCATTTCCCTCCGCGTAGACCTGATCCCGCAGCTTCTCTAACTGGGTCAAGATCGTCTTGCGGTCATCTGCGGTAATCTGATCGGATGCTCCGTAAGTACACTGTGTACGGATGTCCGTCAGAATCGTCTTCATATTGGCAAGTGCCGTCTCTGTCACTTTCATCCAGGATTCTGCATCCGGAATATTGTTCTCGTAATACTGGTCAATCTCGCTGAGTGTTGTGCGGAGTCTGAGTGAACGCACCGCAATGACCGGATTCTCGGAAGGTCTCTGAATCTTTTTCTGGGATGTCATCTGATTGTTCAGATTGTTGACATTCACTTTATTTCCATTGATATTGCTCGTCGTATTGTGAAGTATAATGTTATTCGTAATACGCATTTATGATTCCTCCTCATGTCCTTGTCTATACACCGGTCTCAAGGATCAGTCTGTCATAAATCTCTGCCATGACAGATACCATCTTTGAAGAAAGATTGTAGGCATTCTGGAATTTGATCAGATCCATTGCCTCCTCATCTTCATCAACGCCCGAAATCGACATACGCTGCGTGTCAATCGCGCTCGCCACATTCTGGTAATTCTTGCTGAAAATTTCTGACTGCTGGGTGTCCACGGAAATATCTGCAATCATGCATTTTAAGAATCCGTCCGCCGTACCTCCGCGGTAAAGCACCTTGCCGCTCTTTAACGTCGCAAGTTCCTCCACGAGATCGTACGCATCCACGCCACCCTTTCCGTTGATGTCAACGGTTGTCGCCAGCTTGGTCGGATCCTTGACAATCATACTGTTCACACAGATATTTGCTGCTGTCAGCTTGTAATACGTGTCTGAGCCAGATCCGTTGACTGCATTCCCGTTCGCATCTTTGCCGTCGAAGGAAAACTCTTCGCCGGTCACGGTGTCTGTACCGGTGAAAAATGCATATCCGCTGGTGGAATTGCCGTCCAGATCGACACCTTTTTTCAAAATATTGTTGAATTCCGTCGCAAAGCTGCGCAGGAACTGGTTCATCTGACTCATATAATACGGAATACCCATCGCGTCAATCGACGTTCCGACCGATGCCGTGCGTCCGTCTACACGTGCCTGCTCTTCCGCCGTGAGCGCTCTCTTCATATTAAAGGTATAGGAAGTGATGTTGCCGTCCGCATCCTGCTCAAAGGTAAATCCCTCATATGCGTACTCTCTACCGTTGATCGTCAATATGCCTTCCTCCGGCATGCTGACTCCCACAATACTCGTGATGGAAGGATTGGTAATCTGAACCTCGGTGCTGTTTAACACCTTTGCCAGTCCTGAGAAATTCTCGCCGTTATTTCCGTCGCGGATGTCAAACAGCGCTTTTAACGTGCCGGACATCGAGCTTCCGCCCGCATTAAAGGTATTGCCTGTCTTCGACCATTTAATATCATAAAGTCCGGCTGCATCCGTCTGGTTGACCTTATACTCTCTCGCCTTGCACTCGAGCGTCTCGTAATTGTAGGTATCTACAAGCACCTGACCACCGATTTTTACAGTGTAGTAATTGGCACCTGTCGGCTCGTCCGGATGGTTCGTATCCGTGATCGGCACCTCGGAAACCTCGGTCGGCACAATCTCGGACAACTCATCAATCAACAGGGCTCGCTGGTCGCGCAGCTCGTTTGCGTAGCCGCCCTGAATCTCAATGACGTTGATCTGCTTGTTCAATACCGCTATCTTCTCCGCGATCGCGTTAATATTCTGGACCGTGGATTTGATCTCATCATTCGTCCCCTTCTGAATATCGGTCAGTCCTTCTGACACGCTGTTGAAGTAGGTTGCCAGATTCTGTGCGCTTCCGATAAACTGCTGGCGGGTATTGACATCCGATGCATTGTTCTTCAATGTATCCAGTGAATTGAACATCGTGTTCAGGATCGTCGTAAAGCCCTTGGATGAGCTGTCGTCGATAAAATAGTTCTCGATCTGTTGTAAGTAGCTCAATTTTGTCTCATACAGTCCGACCGATGACTGATTGTACCAGTATTTTGTATCGTAATACTGATTTCGGATCTGCTTGACAGATAAGGTCGTAACGCCGCTTCCCACAGCTCCGTACTGCTGGTGCACTAAAAGCGCATCCGATGCCACACGGTTCGACTGCTGTCTGGAATAGCCGGTTGTCTGCACGTTTGCAATATTGTTAGCCGTTGTATTCAGTGCGACCTGATAGGCACTTAAGCCTGATGATGCAATATTTAAACCAAAAAATGTAGATGGCATGTAACACCCTCTCTTTCTATTACGCGCTCAATTATCCAAGCTGGGTCAGCAGATGTTCGATCATCTCATTGACCACATTGATGAAACGGCTGGCTGCATTGTAAGCATTCTGATACTTGATCATGTAGGTCAGCTCCTCATCGGAAGATACGCCGATGACCTGCTGTCTCTGATTGTCCACAGAAGCCACCGTTCCCGTGAGGCTGGTCGCCGTGGAATTGTAGACATTTCCGTAGGTTGCCATCTCACCGATCATATCTTTGTAGTAATCCTTAAAGCTGCAAGCTTTGGTGTCGTTCGGGTTCAGCGTAAGCCGCTCCTCATCCCACACACCGGCCAGCTTTGCTGCCAGTGCATAATCGACATCACCGTTCTGGCATAGATGCGGCAGCAGCGTTTCATCGATCACAAGCGCCTCGTTGACACTTAAGCTCTGCAGTGTGTACTGCTTTGTGGTATCGTTCGGGTCCTCTTCATTGTAAATGTAGATCTCCTTGGTCTCCGTCACCGGGTTGCCGTTGGCGTCCACTTTCGGATTGCCGTTCTCATCTACCGGCTGATAGGTGTAAGTCGCCTTTGTGTACCGCTCTGTTCCGATTCTGGAGAACAGTTCCTGCGGCGGAAGCTGCTTGTCGGAACCGGTCGCGCAGTTGTCTGCATCCAGAATTTTGGTGTTCGCATTTAATGTTACGGTCGAGCCGTCCGCCAGTATCACATCCAGCGTTGTAGCAGCACCGTTCGTAAGATTCTTAATCGTATCTTCCGCAGTCACATTCGGACAAAGCACATCATTTAACGCGGTCACGATGCCGTGGATCATCTGATCCAGCTGTGCCTCTGCCCGCAGCATGACGGACATTCCGGTCGTATCGTTATAGGTATCCTGATCCAGTCCTTCAATATCCGTATAGTTCGCGATATGGTCGCCGCGCGCCAGTACCAGCGCTTTCAGTTCACCCATATCGTTCTTGTTCTCTGTGGAGATATCCCGGCTGCCAAAATCAAATACGTTGACGTATTTTCCCTTGTTCACATCCGAAAGGTAGCCCCAGTACGGTGTGATAAAACCGGTCAGCTTGTCTGTTTTCTTCTCGATATGATAGCAACGGCTCTCATCGATAAACTCCGTGCCCTCAATGCTGACTTTCACAATACCATCGGCTGTCTCGTTGTAGGAAATATCCACGAGGGCGGACAGCTCATCCAGCGCCTGGTCTCTCGCATCGCGCAGGGTCATGGCTGTCTCGATGCCGCCCGCCTCTACTTTCATGATCTGAAGGTTGAGATCCTGGATGGTATCGCCGAGCTTGTTGACCTGATCGATATTGTCGCTGATCTGCGTATTGATGTTGTACTGGTAACTCTGTAATCCCGAATAAACCGCATTCGCGCGGCTCACGAACAGCTGTGCCTTCTGGACAACCAGATTCTGGCTCACGCTGTCATCCGGCGTCTTGTACAATTCCTGAAAAGAGGTCCAGAAATCTTCCAGTGCATCCTGGAAAGCCTGTCCCTCCATCTCCTGAAAATAAGTCTCGACCTCGTTGGTCGCCTCATAAGTTGCCGCATAGAATGCCTGCCGTCCCGACTCCGTGCGGTAAGAGCGATCCAGAAATACGTCTCTGGAATGAATCACATCACCGATGTAAACACCCAGACCGGACTGCTGCTTGCTGACTGCCGTCGTCTCATTAAAGGTTACATAGTTGCGGTCGGTAAACAGTACCTGCTGACGTACATATCCCGTGGTATCTACGTTTGCAAGGTTATTTGCCGTTGTATTTAATGCGTTCTGGCTGCTCTGCAAGCCGGACACGCCGATAAACAATGTTCCAAAACCATTTGCCATGGTATCTTCCTCCGTGCTGCTCTATCTACTGCTTCGCGTCAAATCCGCTGCCGCCAAGCAGGTCTCCTGTATTATAGGCGTTTTTATTGTAATTAGCGGTCTCCGGCGCCTGCCGCATGCTCTTTAGCAGCGTAAGGTCAAATTCCACCATCTCCATCGCCTGCTTTAAAAGGGCCTCGTTCTGATGGTTCAATGTCTGCATCTTCGTTCCCACTTCTAAAAGTCTGTCCCGGCGCTCCGCAAGCATCTGCTGCTCTCTGGGCTGGTTCTCCAGATAACCGATCATACGGTTGATCGTCATCTGCTCCGGCTTTTTCCCGAGAACCGTCGCCATGTCATTAAGCACCTGCGTGCGCTTGTTCGACAGGTTTAACAGGGTGCTCGCCGCCTCCTGCTCCTTCTCCGTCACCTCGCCAAGCTTCGCAATGTCCGCTTTGATAATCGCCTGGCTCTTCACATCCGCGAGATCAATCAGCGTCAGATATTCCGTTTCTTCTTTTTCCAGAACTCCCAGAAGTTCTTCCATTAAACTAGCCACAATCTGCCCTCATTTCTCTTATCCTACAGCATAAAGGAACGATATTTCTCCAGAAGCTTCTCTGCAAAAGCCTCGTTGCTCACATCGTAAGTGCCGGATTTCACCTTTGCGGAGAGCGCCGCCACCTTGTCCTCTCTGATGTCAGAAGTCTCGGCTACTGCCTGCTTTGCGATCTGATAATCATATCCTATGGAAGAGATCTCAACCTGATCCCGGCTCTTCTCAGTCTTTGCTGCTGCGGATGCCCCGGCTGCTCTGTTTGTCTTATAAATCTGTGCCACGCTGTTATACGCTTCTACTCGCATAATGGCATCTCCTTTCTATTCTGTAACGCAAAAATAACTTTTCTAGTCAATATATCGGATGATTTGGTTTTTTCCTTAGTGATAATTTTTATGAGATAAAAAGATTTCGTCTTATTTTCATCATTGACGGCACCAAAACAAGGGCATTGATCTGCCCTCAGAGTCATTCTTAAGGCGCAGATGCAATCCCCTGCAAAATAATGTATATGAATCCATTCATTTGAATACAAGCACCTGCTTACCCGCAGATACCATTACTGTGCAAAAACAATTTCACTGTGCATCAGCCAATTCGCTGTATAAAAACCGTTTCACTGTGTATCAGCCAATTCACTGCGCAATGGCAATCACTGCAATACGAGTGTCACGGTCAGTGTTCCGCCATTCGCTGATGCCTGAATCAGCAGCGGCTGTGAAAATGTATTCGTAAACTTCAGATCCAGATAGCTGCCTGCAATCGTCGCGTCAAGTCCCGCCGGAAGATAGTCTACCGGAAGGGAATGTGCATGGCGCTCCGTTGCCGGAAGTCCCGCATATACCATCGCCGCATACAGTGTGGACGATACCTGGCACACACCGCCGCCGGTGCCGGTGCCCTTTTTGCCGCTCACATAGATCGGAGCCGTCACATATCCGTTCGCAGATGTGCGCGGTAAGATGGTATTGCTGAAAGAAAAGCTGCCGCCCGGCTGTACCACCGTGCCGTTAATGCGCTGTGCCGCAAGCGCCACGTTTGTTGCGCGCGGAATATTGTCAACATAAGAAGTCGTACAGGTACCGATCACCGTGCCGGATGCCTGCTGCGTGCTCTGTGCCGGTGCACTGCTCTGCGCTGTCCCATTGTTCTGTGTCCCAGTCTGGCTGTCCGTCTGCTGCGCCTGGCTGTCTGCCTGCTGTACTGCCACCACCGGCTGTCCGTCCGCGCTGCCGTTTCTGCCCTCGGCTTTTCCATATGCCACATAATGTCTGCAGTAAGCCGCCATGTCGCTGCCGAACGCCGCCTGCAGATCCTCATAACGCTGTCTGTATGCCTGCGGATTAAATTCCGCGCTGGCATTGCGGCCTTCCTTCACGCCAAAGCTGATGAAATGGTTCAGAAGCGCATCTGCATTATTTCCATAGGCTGCCGCCACATCCGGATACGCCGCACTGTAATAGGATGCGTCAAACACCGCACGGTACGCCGCGCGATCCGCCTGCCCTGCCTGTGCCTGTACCGGATGCATCACCATAAGCATCACGCCAGACAGCACACACAACATTCCTAATAACCATTCCTTTTTCACAGCTCTCATAACTCTTCCTCCGAACGTAACCACAGTTTCCTCACAGACCGCCTTCCTTCTGTCTTTCTCCTGTGTGCATTCTTTCCGTTTCCTGCGGTTCTGTCTTTTTTTGCATTGTAACAGAGGGTTTATCAAAAAACAAGCAAAGTTTTCAGAAAGTGTCAGAAAAATTGCATTTGTATCTATTTTCCGCTTTTATCTTCATCAAGTGGTTCTTTTTCTTCCTCCATTTGTGCAAATCCAAGCACAACCTTAAAGAGATCGCCGTCCACATAGAGCATAAAGCTGCCGCCCATCAGTTCCATCAGGCTCTTTGCAATGGAGATACCGAGTCCGCTTCCCTCGGTATTGCGCGATTCGTCCCCGCGGACAAAACGCTCCATAAGTTCCTCACTGGATATGTTGAGCGGGTAGCGCGACGTATTCCGGAAAATGAGTTCCACCTGCCCGCCATTCTCCCGCAGATCCACGTATACCCGCGTGCCCGGCTGTGCATATTTGCAGATATTGTTCATCAGGTTGTCAATCACGCGCCAGAAATGTCTGCCGTCCGCCATCACATACACCGGCGTCTCCGGCTTCTGGATCAGCAGCGTCAGATCTGCGGCGTTCAGTTTGTCCTCGAATTCTCCGACGATCTGCACCACAGAAACACCCGCCTCGAGTTTTTCCAGATGTACGGCGAGATTGCCCGTGGAAGCTTTCGACGCCTCGATCAGATCCTCAATCAGCTTTTTCAGCCGGTTTGACTGACGCTCTAACACTTCCAGATACCCCTCTGCCGTCTCATTGGAAAGCTCCTCTTTTTCCAGAAGATCCACATAATTGATGATGGAAGTAAGCGGCGTCTTAATATCGTGCGAGACGTTCGTGATGAGTTCCGTCTTAAACCGCTCACTCTTCACGCTCTCGGCAACCGCCTTTGCCATACCCGTCTGGATGCTGTTGAGGTGCTCGCCGTGTTCCTTTAAATCCCGGTACATGTGCGTCGTATCGACCGGGTGCTCCATATCGCCCTCCGCAAGGCGTTCGCCTCCCTCTGCGAGACGCTTCATCTGTAAAACTCCCCAGAAGATGCATGCAAACTCTACGACTTTTACAAACCGCCAGCCCGCTCCCATGCTGCTTCCTGTATGAAGCGTGCCGGCAAGCGCTTCCGCCATCATGGCAATGCCAAAAACAAGCACCGCCCTTAGGAAAAGAGGCAGATTCCGGGTCACCGCGCCGCAAAGCCTGCCGATCACGCCAAGCGCCATGTAGACGACGGTATTTTTCCACCATGCCCCGGCTTTCACGCGCGCAGCAAAGGTCAGCAGCGACAGAAGCGCAATCCACCCTCCCGCTATGAGGCAAAACAAAACCCCGACAAGCATCGGCACTGCAGCATTTCTGCCGTTGACAGCTTCCATCAGGATCAGAAACAGAAATCCCTCCGCCACCAGCGCAAATCCGAGATACACATCAAGCGGCATGCCATCCAGCCAGGTAAGCGTAATCCCGTCCTCTCCCGCGTGATGCCCCGCCGACCGCACCAGCCACACCAGGCAGAATACGGCAAGCACAAATGCCGCCGCCAGAATCGGGAAAATGGCATAGCGGACGCCATACATCAGCGCCGTAAGCGTCGTCACCTGCACAAACAAATCGTCACTCCAGCCAAGCGGCACATTCTCCGGAAGAATCGTGACTACCCAGTATTTCCGGTGCAGTGATTCCGCCGTGTAGTTCATCTGCAGCATGCCGTCAGTAAGCTGGTACGTTGTCCTGGCATCGCTTCCCTTTTGCTCCAGATCAGAGTTCCCGATTACAGTGACCGGTATCCCCACAAGCTCACCGCAGGTGACTCCGTCCAGAATCACACTGTTCGTCCAGTCGACCGTCTGAAATCCCGTGTTTTCGCTCAGACTGTCTGCATCGTCGAATGTCACATAGGTCCCGCTGTACGCATGGAGATCCAGATATTTTCCCACATCTGCGTCATACGTGTAATCATAGCCTGTCGCCAGATCCGGCGACAGCATCAGAATGCTCACATGTTTTACCGGGATGTATGCGTCCGGCGTTTCATAATAAAATATGCCGTCATCTGCATTGTAACACCGCTTCTCAATATCCACCTGCGCAGCGTAATCTCCGCCATCCGTGTAGAGGCTGTACCCGCCCCACAGCGTCATGCTGTAATCGTAGCGTGTCACCTCGTTGATGTCATAGCTTTTGCAGTACAGCTTGTCCCTTGTGACCTTCTCATCAAAATTGCGCTCCACATAAGTGTACGATTCGTTGAGATCTACGGAATCAATATTTTCCGCTTCAATGATTCCATAGCGGAAATATGTGTCTTTCCAGCGATTATTTTCCGGTTTTGCACCATTTTCCATGTTCACACTGTAATCCAGCGCCCGGATGGCATACTGATCTGCAACACTCTGATAACTCTTTGTAAGGAACTGCTCGCGCGACATCTCATACACGCCCGCCTGATCCATAAGCAACACGCCGGCAGCCCCTGTGAAAAATACCACCGCACCGAGCGTGATGCCGACCCACGCCGCCGCTTTTGCTCCCACACTGTCTTTTCTGTTTCTCACACTGTTTCCTCCATTTTATAGCCCCGTCCCCACACGACTTTCAAGTAGCGCGGCTCCGCCGGGTTATACTCCACCTTTTCCCGCAAATGCCTTATATGTACCGCGACCGTATTCTCCGTGCCGTAGGGATTGTCCCGCCACACCTGCTCATAGATCTGGTTCGGCGAAAATACTTCCCCCGGGTGTTCCATCAAAAGTTTTAAAATATCGTATTCCGTGCGCGTGAGCGATACCGGCTCCCCGTCGAGCGTGACCTCCTTTGTGCGGTCGCACAGTTCAATCCCGCCGATCGCAAGCACATCCCGCTCCTGCTTCGTACTGCCGCCAAGCTGCATATAGCGCCGCAGCTGTGATTTTACCCGCGCCTGCAGTTCCACCGGGTTAAAAGGTTTCGTCACATAGTCGTCCGCTCCCACCGTCAGTCCCAGAATCTTATCGGTGTCCTCACTCTTCGCCGTCAGAAGGATGACCGGCACGTTGCTTTTTTCACGGATTTTCACCATGGCGGAGATACCATTCATCTCCGGCATCATGATGTCCATGAGCACGAGATGGATTTCTTCCTTATTTAATATATCTACGGCTTGCCTTCCGTTGTATGCCGTAAATACCTGATAGCCGTCCGCCGTCAGATAGATTTCCAGAGCCGACACGATGTCCTTTTCATCGTCACACACCAGTATGTTGTACATTTTCTCCCCTTTTCCGCGTAAACTCCCCGCAAGCCGCGCCACACATGCCGCCTGCCGCTATTTGACGCTTTTTGATTCTGATTTTATTGTAGCGGAATGTTTATGAAGTTAAAAGCAGTGAATTCATTAAGATTTGATGAAGAACGCAAAAAGACAGGAGGGCGTCTTTCCTCCTGTCTTTTTTATATCTACATTTAATTATAAGGTTCTATCCTGCATTTAAGCCATTTTCTGACCGTCCACTAATAGAACAGCAGATTTCCCCGCTTCTTTGCCTGCTTTAGCATCACATCAAAGAACACGCTTCCTATCACCAGCCACACCAGCGCCACGATACACAATCCCGGCAGCATGCCTGTATATTCACCGCCAACCGCGATCTGACGCAATATTTCGTTACATCTGGTCAGCGGAATGTAATGCGTAATCTTTAATATGGCATCACTGGTCGGCACGGTATCCGTCACAAAAAGAAGCGCGGTCTGTATCAGAAATACGATCGTTCCCGTCCGCTTAAAGTAAATTGCGATACCTGCCACAATCAGACCTATGCCGTACATTCCGAGGGATTCTAATAGAATCGGCACCAGAAACGCCGGATGAAAAGAAAATTCAATCCCCCACACGAACTTTGAAATGATTACAACAATCACAATCGTAATCGTCTCAAGCAGTACCGAGGAGACATATAATCCTCCAAACAGATACTGTAACGGATATTTTGAGGATACCTTCTTGTACAAGGTTCCGTGTGTCAGCTCACTCTGCAGCGATCCCGCGACATTGGAAATTGCTGAGATTGCATAGATCCAGGCAACATATCCCAAAAGCACCAGTTCCTTGTAATTTCCATAATGGTAGGTTTGTGCGTAAGAATTTCCGGAATCCGTCACCATAAATACCGTAAACAAAGCGAAATACACCAATAAGTCGGAAATCATCCCAAACCGGTAACGGATCGACCGCAGAAAATCCATTTTTATCTCATACCAGAACATTCTAAACATCTGCCCGCTCCTCCCCATGATACAGTTTCTTATAAATCTGCCCGATTTCTTCCTCTCTTCCATTCTCCACGACTTCTGCAAAGCGCCCGTCCTTTAGGAAAATAAGCGTATCTGCGACATCCGATGCAAATGAGAAATCATGCGCAATGACAATGATGCTTCTGCCATCACGAACACTGCGTATGGTATCCGCAACCAGCTTTCGGTTATCAATATCCAGTCCGTCCGTCGCCTCGTCAATAATCACGCATTTTGCGCCTGTCACAACCGCAGACATCAGCGATACGATGCGCTTCTGCCCGTACGAGAGCGTTTCGACCAGCTTATTTTTCACCATCTCATAGATTGGGAATTTCTCTTTTCCCCGGTCAATCGCGGCATCCGCCGTACTTTTTCTTGACTTTTCGGACATTTGATTCTAATATCTTTCTGCACGCTATGATATATGATAGAAGGATCTCATTTTTTCAGGGATTTTCGTGTGAAATAGAGAATACAAAAGAGGTGCCAATGTGAAAATCAGGAGAAAACATCCGGTCAGAGTCAATCATCTCGGGAGCGATCCCATCCCACAGCTGGTGCGCCGGCTTGCCCTTCCGGCAATGCTCGCCCAGTTTGTCAATGTACTCTACAGCATTATCGACCGCATGTATATCGGAAATATTGCAGACGTCGGGGACATTGCGCTCGCGGGCGTGGGGATCTGTGGGCCGATCGTGACGATGATCTCCGCGTTTGCCGCCTGGATCGGAAACGGCGGGGCGCCGTTACTCTCCATCAAATCCGGCGAACAGAATAAGGAGGGCGCGTCCGCCATCCTCGCCAACTGCTTTGTGCTTCTGATCGGCATGGCAGTCTGCCTGACCATCGGCGCGTATCTGTGCAAAGACGCCCTGCTGGTATGGTTCGGCGCGACGGAACGCATTTTTCCCTACGCCGAAACCTACATGCGCATTTACCTGATCGGAACCGTCTTCGCCGTGCTCTCGCTCGGGCTGAACCAGTTCATCATCTGTCAGGGATTTTCCAATCTGGGCATGGTCTCCGTCATCATCGGCGCCATTTTAAATATTCTGCTGGATCCACTCTTTATCTTCGCCCTGCACATGGGTGTGCGCGGAGCGGCCGTCGCCACCGTGCTCTCACAGGCGGCTTCCTGCGCATTTTCGCTGTACATTCTGTTCCGCGGTCCTGTGCCGGTCAAAATCACGTTCCATGGTTACTCCTTCTCGGTATGCAGCGATGTCCTGACGCTGGGATTGACGCCGTTTTTGATCATCCTGTTCGACAATGTGCTGATCATCGTCCAGAATGTCATGTTGAAAAATTACGGCGGCGCCGACAGCGACATGCTCTTAACCTGCAACACGATTGTGCAGAGCTTCATGCTGATTATCACGATGCCGCTCAGTGGAATCTCCGGCGGGACACAGTCGGTGCTCGGCTACAACTACGGCGCCGGCGACACCGCCCGCATCCGCCTTGCCGAGAAGCATATTTTAAAGACGGCGCTGCTTTTCTGCACCATCATGTTCGTATTTGCCCAGTGGGATGTCAGTGCAGGCATTTTCGTCGGATTATTTACGCAAAATGCCGCTTACAGATCTATGACGGTGCATTTTATCCACATCTACACGCTCTCCGTCATACCGCTTGCCGTACAATATGCGCTCGTTGACGGGCTGACCGGCATGAGCCTCGTTGGCGCCTCGCTGCCGCTCTCGTTCTTCCGCAAGGGGATCTACATTGCGCTGGCAGTCTTTTTGCCGATTCGCTTTGGCGCACCGGCGATGTTCTATGCCGAGCCGCTCTCCGATGTCGCTGCCGCCGCCGTCACGACGATCGTCTTTGTGACCGTCGTCCCCGGACTCCTCCGCAAAAGAGAGGCGCTCCTCGGCAAACACATAGAAAAGTAAAAAGGAACGCCTGTCAGAAAATGGAACTGTCGCAATAAGCATACCGTACTTTGCTCTGATAAGTAATATTATAAGAAATAGATACTTAAAAGTTCCAGATAAACATGCGGCGGCAAATTCTGACCGCAAAATCCGGTATTTCTAACCATGCCGCAGCTGGCATCCGTGATGATCCGTGTCTTTCCAAGTTTGGAACACTCCACGGACTGTGTCCGCAAGCCAGCAGACAATTTTAGGACTTTTGTGTGTGTCCCTTATTGGCACCTCTGAACATAACATAACCGCGCGAAGCCGATGTTTGAATTGCCATCTGCCATATTTTTAATAGCAGATGGCAACGAGTTTCGGTTCGCGCGGTTTTATATTGTCTGTGAAGAGGTGCCATTAGGGACACCAGAAAGTCCGCTCATTGTCTGCGGCTTGTCGGACACACTCCGGGAGTGTCCAAACGTGGCCAAGACACGGAATGGGATGCCAGCCACGGCATGGAAGAAATACGTGAATTTTGCTTCAAAGAATTTCCCGCCGTCTGTTTATTCTGGAACTTTTTTGCTCTCTGGTCTTCTAATAATATTACTTATCACCCCAAAGAGGTCTATGCTTATTGCGGCAGTTCCAGATTCTGATAGCGTTCCATTTATTAAATCTACCTTTGATTTGCCGGTTCCATATTGACAGAGCGCCCTTTGATCTTGGTGTTCTTCATTCCCTCGAGGACTTCTCTGCCATACTCTCTCGGCACTTCCACGAAGGTATACTTGTCATACATGTCGATCGCGCCGACCAGCTTGCCTGGCATGCCGGACTCCCCGGCGATCGCCCCGAGAATGTCTCCCGGCTTGACGCGGTCTTTTTTACCGATGTTGATGAAGAGACGCACCATCCCTTCCTCCGCGCCGGTATTGTCGAAGTCGTAGTCAGCGTCGCTGCCGTTGTCGAGATTGACCTGGCCGAGTGCCTGCTTCAAAAATGCCGCTGCAATATCCATTGCGGTGTAATCCGAAGCATTCACCTGGCGCTCGATCATGTCGATCATGTCCGACAGATTCTCCTCATCGATGATCCTGCCAATCTCCTCCATGACCTTCTCTGCCTTGATCTGTGCCACGTCATCCGTTGACGGAATCGGCATCGCCACGATCTTGGTCTTGCAGTAGCGCATGATATCCTTCAGCTTGTAGACTTCTTTGCCCTTCACGAAGGTAAAAGCGCGTCCGGTTCGTCCCGCACGTCCCGTTCTGCCGATCCGGTGCACATAGTATTCGTCATCCTGCGGAATGTCGTAGTTGAAAACGGCCTCCACATCATCGACGTCGATTCCGCGCGCCGCCACATCGGTCGCAATGAGGATCTCGGTCTTGCCGCTGCGGAATCCTTTCATCACGCGGTCACGCTGCGACTGCTTCATATCTCCGTGCAGTCCCTCTGCAAAATAGCCGCGTCCCTTTAATTCTTCCGCAAGTTCGTCCACCATCCGCTTGGTATTGCAGAATACCAGTGAGAGCTTCGGATTGTAGTAATCGAGAAGCCGCGTTAAGACTTCTACCTTGTCGCTGCGCTTGACATCGTAGTAATACTGCTCAATGCTCGGAACCGTCAGCTCTTTTTTTACCACCTTGATGTTGACCGCATCGTGCTGATATTTCCTGGTAATATCGAGGATCGGCTTCGGCATCGTCGCGGAGAAAAGGATCGTCTGACGTCCCTCCGCCGGAATATACTCAAGAATCGTCTCGATGTCATCGCGGAAGCCCATGTTCAGCATCTCATCCGCCTCATCGAGTACCACCGTGTGGATCGCATCACAGCGGATCGTCTTGCGGCGCAGATGATCCATCACACGCCCCGGCGTTCCGACGATAATCTGCGCGCCGCCCTTTAACGCCTTGATCTGGCGTCCGATCTCCTGTCCGCCATACACCGGAAGTACCTTGACCCCGTGCATATACTTGGCAAGTTTGCGGATCTCATCCGCCACCTGGATGGCAAGCTCTCTGGTCGGAGAGAGAATGATTACCTGCGTCTTTCTGCTGTTCGGTTCTACCTTGTGAAGCACCGGAATACCAAAGGATGCCGTCTTACCGGTACCTGTCTGTGCCTGTCCGATCACATCCACGCCCGACATCACAACCGGAATCGCCTGGCTCTGAATCGGCGTTGCCTCCTCAAATCCCATATCCGCAATCGCTCTTAACACCTGAGGATATAAATCTAACTCATCAAATCTAACTGTTTCCATCTTTTTCCTTTCTGTCACGCCAGAGCCAATTCTCTGACGCATGCCCAGCACCGGCAGAAAGTGCCCACCTCTGCCGACTGCGCAGTATTTTGAATCATAGCACGGCATCTCTCTTTTGTCAAGAAATGCGCAAATCTCCGAACTTCTGTCTATGTAACCCAAATCCGCTCGCGGCTTTGGGCAATACTCCTATGAAAAGCAATCGACAGATGCGTACTTTACTTGATCTGTACTTTTTCATACTGCTGCGCTTCGGTAAAAGTAAAAGGCTCGATTGCGGATTTTCCGTTACAGTATATTCTATGCCGGAATCTATAAAAGTTTCCTCTCTTCTCCGTATCTCGCCTCTTTTGCATCCAGATGTCCGAGCGAAATATTGTTGCGGCTGCGCTTTTTCACCTCGTAGAGCATCATATCCGCCGCATGCAGGAAATCCCAGCTCCGGCTTCCCTCCGGAGCCACGTCAAAACAGATTCCCTGCGAGATTGTGACAACCGGAAGCGCCTTCGAGCACACATGCTCGATCCGCCTGTCAAGAATACGCTCCCGCAGACTGTCCGCCATGGAAAAAACCTCGTCCTCCGTCTTGTACTCGTAAATAATGATAAACTCATCCCCGCCGTACCGCGCGCAGAAGGTGTCGCGGCTCTGCATTTTCCGCAGCTCATCCGCAATCGCCACGATGCAGGCATCTCCCGCCTGATGGCCGTAGTTATCATTGTATTCCTTGAAGTAGTCGATGTCGAGAATCTCTACCGCAAATGCTCTATGGTCATCCCGCGTCCGCTCAAACGCACGCTCCAGATAATCATTCAACCGGAACCGGTTCGCCAGCCGCGTCAGCGGATCCGTCTCGGACTTCTCCAGCAGACGCTCATTCGCTTTCTCCATCTCCCGCCGCTTCTCATTCGCATGTTCTAATGATCTGCGCACGGAGAGCATGTTGGCAATCATATAATGGTTCTCCCGATCCAGCGCCTCGGTCAGCTCATAGAACCGGCCCGCCTCCTCAAGATAAGCCGCCTCGTCCTGTTTCCTGCGATAGCAGAGGATTTTTAAGGAAACTATTTTCCGCTGCAGATTCGCAATATTGGCGTTTTTCGTCAATTTTTCCAATACCGCCACGATGTCCCAGAAGACGTCTTCCTTATCGATCTCCAGCAACAGTCTGCACAGCCCGTACACGTCATCAAAGATATCCATAACCGCCATGTCCATATCCACAAGTCCGCGGATCTGCTCAATACATTCCTCACGGAGTGTGATTCTTCCCACGTGGTGATAATATTCCGCCTTAAAAATCAGCGCCGAGAGCCGCTCGATCTTCTGCATGTGCTCCCAGCAGACCTGATCCAGATAATCCATCTGTGCCTGCACGCGTTCATTCTGTTCCCGCTGCATAAAGCACCGCCCCAGACAGACCGCTACACAGCTCATCAGCCCGTAATAATTCGGGGTCTCCGGATATGCCTTGATATCGGAGGAGACTTTTTCAAAATATCTCTGCGCCTCATTCCACTGTTCGTTGCCCAGATAGAGGGTTCCGAGATTCAAGTTGATGACGTTTTCTTCGTTCGCCAGCTTATATTTTTTACAATAACCGAGTCCGGTCAGATAGTAATCCAGCGCAATCGGCGTATTTCCACGGTTCAAAAAGGCAATCGCAAGGATATTATAAGCCCTGGCAACCATGTCCCACTGCTCCGCCTGATCCAGATAGGTGATGGCTCTGGTAATGGTCTTAAGAAGCTGCTCGCCCTCGTTCAGCACATAGTAGGTCTCGCCCGCATAATAGTAGGCAAACCCCAGAAGCTTTGGATCCCCCGTCTGTTTTGCATATTGTTCGATATCTGCACAGTATTTCAATGTTTTCTCGGCATCGGCGCCGCGGTTCTGCATCACTCCGTCCACCCACGCCATCACAGCTTTACTGTATTCCTTGAATTCCATGTACCGATTCCTCCCTTATCTCTTGTTTCATTATAATGAAGAAATCCAACATATTCAAGAACCGGTGTCTTCCTTTTACAAACTAGCTCTGAAAAAATGCTACCGGATCGACAGGCTGTCCGTCTTTTTGCAGCGCAAAATACAGATTGCTGCCCTCCACCGAATAATATTTCGTCGGCTCTGCCACGTAGCCCAGCACATGGCCGGATTCCACATAATCACCCACCGCAAAGTTCGGCTCCTTTAACTGTCCGTAGATCGCGCGGTAGCCGTCTCCCAGGTCAACCGTCATCGTACAGCCGGTCTCCTCGTTGTTGGAGAGACCGATGACTTTTCCCTTTGCGACGGAATATACCTTATTGTTGACCTCTCCCGCGATAATCACCGCCGGATTGTATTTGTACTGGTCCAGCGTCGCAAAGTATATGGTAGAATCCATGCTGTAATTTAAGATCACATTTCCCTCCATCGGCCAGAGCATGCCGTCCTCCGGATCAAAATGAAGGGCATTGACCCCTGCTCCCGTCTCTGCGGTCTCATTCTCCGCTTCTTTTTCCACCTGCGCCACTTCCGTACTCTCTGTCGTCTCTGCCGCTTTCTGCTCCAGCTTTTCCGTCTCCGCGGTCTGCTCCGGCGGAATAACTGCGGATGCCTGTGCTGTCTGTTCCGTACTTTCCGTCGCAGCGACAAGTCCGGCTTCCTCCGGTGTGTTTTCCTGTGCCAGTTCTTCCTCCAGCTGTTCGCGCTGCTGTTGTTCATGATCGCTGTAAATTACCGTGGTCGCAACTGCTGCCGCAATCACAATCGCCCCCGCAATCACATATTGTTTACGCCCGAGGAATGCCCAAAATCTGCTTTTTCTCATTTTTTTCACCATCCATATTATTTATTTTTATTCCTATTGTTCCCCCTGCACGGATGGTTTATGCAGAGCGCCGCCTATTTTATCTGATCCGCTGTCACAAGCGTTGTTCCCGGAAAAAAATATTGTAAAATCTCCTCATAAGAGGTTCCTTCCTGCGCCATCGCGCGCGCCTCATTCTGGCTCAGGCCGTACCCGTGTCCCAGTCCCCTTGTCACGATCCGCACATTTTCCCCCATCTGCGTGATCGTAAAACACGCGGAATTCCAGCCCATCGCCTCACGGAACGCTTCCCCGGTGCAGGCATACTCCCCCAGCATGACCTGCTGTACATAGCCCGCCGCATCCCGCTCTGTAACCTGGATCTCAGACACCGCAGACACGTCTGCCTCCGCAAAATGCTCCCCGCACCGCTTTAAAATGTCCGTTTCCTCACAATAAATGACCGAGAGCGTACCCTCCGCCGTCAGATCCGCCGGGCACTCCACCGCGGGAAGATATGGCACCGCCGCTTCCGCAGACCGGCTCATATCTCTCGTACTTCCTGCACTGATCGCATGATATGCAGCATACGCATAGCCACCGTTCCAGGAGAGCACCTGCCCGCTCGTCTCCTCCACGCACGTCTCAAGCCGTTCCATGGCCTTTTCATATGTTTCCCCCAGCGCCTGCCTTAATTCTTCCTCCGAAAAAGCAGCCGGCTGTTCCTCCCCTCTCGCCGCGGCATCATATAGTGTTGTCCGCGCAATCACGCACTGCGCCATAAGCGCCGCATCCTCCGCGTCCGCACGGATCTCCTTCGCCAGAATAAAAGGCAGCTGTTCTTCCAGTTCCTCCCCGCCCTCTCTTTCTGCCGTCTCCGTTATCGCGTTGTACGTGCCGTATATCACTTCCTCCAGCCGCATACGCTGACATATTATCGTGATAAAAAGCGGCAATAATATGCCGATCAGCGCGAATGTAAGCATTCTATCAATATAGTGTTTCCATTTTTTCCGCATAAAAAAATCTCCCTGTCCATTATTATATGAACCAAGGAGATCTTCCATTCCCACAAAGCCGCGGCACTAGTTCAGACTCTGCATAATCCCGAATGTCAGTGAAAAAACTTTATAAAACGAATAGAAAAAATATGCCACGGTCACTCCGCTGTAAACGATGGTGTAGATGATCGGAAACGTCATTTTTCTCTTGAGCACATGTGCTCTCCAGACGTAATAGCCCGGTCTTAAGAAAATCGCAAACAGCACCAGACCGGTGATCTTGTATTTCTGATTGCTGATTTTTACAATATCCAGAATCAACAGCACAAGCATCGCCACAAACAGCAGATTGGAAAACATGGAAAGCATCTGCACCGGGCTGCCAAGACTCACGGATCCGTCGAGATAAGCGTCTATTCCTTCCCCCGCCATCGCATTCCATGTCGCGCCAAATACCACAAAATTGATGATAATCTGCGCCATAAAAATCACCAGAAGAATATTGCACAGAACATCAGATACCGGACCGTGCTGCTCCTGCGGGTAGGGATTCCCCTGCCAGTTTCCATAATTCGGCTGCTGATACGGGTTCTGGCCGTTTCCGTAATTCGGCTGCTGATACGGGTTCTGACCGTTTCCGTAATTCGGCTGCCGATATGCGTTCTGACCATTTCCGTAATTCGGCTGCTGATATGCGTTCTGACCGTTTCCGTAATTCGGCTGCTGATATGCGTTCTGACCATTTCCGTAATTCGGCTGCTGCGACGCGTTCTGCCGGTTCTGATACATTTTCGTATCTTCACCGTATGTTCTGGGCGCCTCGTTCCCGTTCCATCCACTCTGATTGTTCTGTTGTCCATCCATTGTCTGTTTCCCCCTGTTCTCTCTATGCCTGCTGCTTCATTCTGCGTCCGATAATATTCGAGAGCGCCGCAAACTGTTCCAATGTAAGCGCCTCTCCACGGATGGTCACCGGCACGCCAAGCTCCTCAATGCTTTCCTGAATCACTTCCTTGGAGAGATGAATCTCCGGCGAATTATTCAGACCGTTCGCAAGCGTCTTGCGCCTCTGGTTAAAAGATGCCCGGATCAGCCGGAACATCAGCTTTTCATCCTCCACCTGCACCGGCACGGTCTCATGACGCGTCAGCCTTATCACCGCGCTGCCGACATTCGGCCGCGGCATAAAGCAGTTCGGCGGCACGTTTGCGATAATCTCTGGCTTTGCATAATACTGCACCGCCAGCGAGAGCGCACCGTAATCCTTCGTCCCCGGTCCGACCTGCATCCTGTCTGCGACTTCCTTCTGCACCATGATCGTAATGCTGTCAATCGGCACATGGCTCTCAAACAGCCCCATGATAATCGGCGTAGTAATATAATACGGAAGATTTGCCACCACCTTGATCGGTTTCCCGGCATTCTTCTCCTCCGCGAGCTTTACAATATCCAGCTTCAAAATGTCCTCATTGATAACCGTCACATTGTCATAAGCGCTAAGCGTGTCCGCCAGAATCGGGATCAGGTTCTGATCGATCTCCACCGCCGTCACCTCTCTGGCATTTTCACACAGATACTGGGTCATCGTGCCGATGCCCGGTCCGATCTCCAGCACAAAGTCATCCTTCGTAATGCCCGCCGCCTCAATAATGCGCTCGAGCACATGGGTATCAATGAGAAAATTCTGTCCGAACTTTTTCTGAAAATTAAAATGATACTTCTGCAGAACCGTAATCGTATTCTGCGGGATTCCTAATGTTGCCATGCTGCCAGCACCTCATCATACAGTCTGTCCAGAAACTCTGCATAGAGCGCGCGAAACGTCTCGTGAAACGTCTGCGCCACCGATGCATCTCCCTTTCCGGTAAGCTTTGACTCCTCATAGAGCGCAAACGCCGTCTCATAAAGCTCCGGATTCTTATCGTAAAAAACTTCCGTCAGTCCGTCCTCAAATGTAAACTGTGCCTCCTGCGAGAGATTTTCCTTAAAATCTTCCCGTGAGATCAGCCCCTTCTCCTCGTAATCCGAGAGGTAGATGTGACCGTCCGCGGACTTCACAAAATCCGTGAACGCCTCGCGCACATCCTCGTATGTCACCGGCTGATAATTCTCGTTCCAGTATTTGTCAAATGTTTCCCGATCCGGGAACTGCTCAAAAATATCTGTATCCATCTTTCTCCATTCCAAAGCCCGTCCGGGGGCTTCTATCTGTACGACTCCGCTCTGGCAAAAGTCACGTCTTCGCAGTGCTCGTCCAGGAAATCATAGATTTCCCGGACTGACGGGCATTCGCCCTATCATCCGTCTAAAGTCTCCGATGCCCGCTCCGGCAAATGTCACGTCTTCGCAGTGCTCGTCCAGGAAATCATAGATTTCCCGGACTAACGGGCATTCGCCCTATCATCCGCAACAGTCGCGAGATATAGCCTGCAAGCAGGCATATCTCGTGACTGTCACGTCTGGCACTGCTCATTGCTTACGTACATTATACCATATACCCACTGTCCAAGTGAACCATAATCTTTCTCGAACAAATATTCGATTTCATCTTGCTTTTGTCGAACATATGTGCTATTCTTTAACCGAACATTTGTTTTGCCAGGAGGTGTTTTCACATGAACATTCAGCAGAATCTCTCCCTCATGGAGAAGCTTGCCATCCTTACCGATGCCGCGAAGTACGACGTGGCATGTACCTCAAGCGGCGCCGACCGCAGGGGAGACGGCAGGCACATGGGGAATTGTCTGGCTCCCGGCGTGTGCCATGCATTTGCTGCAGACGGAAGATGCATCTCCCTGCTCAAGATCCTGTTCACCAACGAGTGTATTTTTAACTGTGCCTACTGCCAGAACAACTGCAACTCCGACGTCCCCCGCGCCTCCTTTACCCCGGATGAGATCTGCACGCTCACCATGGAATTCTACCGGCGCAATTATATCGAGGGTCTGTTCTTAAGTTCCGGCATCCTCATCAGTCCGAATTACACCATGGATCTGATTTACCAGACGCTCTACCGGCTCCGTACCGTCCATCACTTCAACGGCTACATCCACGTAAAAGCGATTCCCGGCGCTGACCCGGCACTGATTGAGAAAGCAGGGTTTCTTGCGGACCGCATGAGCATCAATCTTGAGCTTCCCACGGCAAACGGACTGAAGCAGCTTGCTCCCTGCAAATCAAGACACACGATTCTCTCCCCCATGCGCCAGATCCAGAATGGCATCACGGAGAACCAGAATGAACTGATGGTCTACCGCAAAGCGCCGAAGTTCGTGCCCGCCGGGCAGAGCACACAGATGATTATCGGTGCTACCCCAGAGAACGACTATCAGATTATGCGTGTGTCCGAGGCACTCTATGAGAAGTTTCATCTGAAGCGCGTTTTCTACTCTGCATTCATCAATGTCAACGGCGATTCGTCACTGCCGGTGCTCCCCGGCGGACCTCCGCTGCTGCGCGAGCACCGCCTGTACCAGGCAGACTGGCTGCTGCGCTATTACCGCTTTCATGTGGATGAGCTTCTGTCGGAAGACCGCCCGAACTTTAATATTTATCTGGATCCCAAGTGTGACTGGGCATTGCGTCATCTCGACACATTTCCGGTCGAGATCAACCGCGCCAGTTATCAGACTCTTCTGCGCGTACCCGGAATCGGATACAAGTCCGCCCAGCGGATCGTCGCCGCCAGACGGGATACCGCGCTCACCTATGACGATCTGAAAAAGATCGGCGTTGTGCTAAAGCGCGCCCTGTATTTCATCACCTGTTCCGGCCGGATGATGTACCGCACGAAGCTCGACGAGGACTATATCTGCTCTCATCTCATGGCAGACCACACGCAGGTTCCAACGGAGCTCCGCAACAGCGGTTATCAGCAGTTGTCGCTGTTTGACACCGGGCTTGCCCTGTGAGCCCACCGCCCTGATTACACATAGAAAAGAGGTATTTTACATGTATGTATTTATCTGTGAGGACAGTCTTGAAGGTATCTTTACCGGTGTCTATGACGCCTGCGCAAGCCGGCTCGGTCACCGCAATATCCGGCTTGCCACCGGAGAACCGGAGAATTACGAGCTTTTTTCCGAATATATTCACGTAACTCCTTCCGCGGATAAGACCGGCAAGGTGATCCGCACCATCACGTCCCGTTTCGGCATGCAGTTCTATGAGTCGATCTATCAGGCAGCAATGTCCGGCGAGCCATCCTCCGGCAGGAAGATGGACAAGGCAGACGCCATCTATGAGACCATCCTCCTCGCACTCGCAAGCGGAGACGGTCAGAAAGTGCTTCTTTCCTTAGGCGAACCGTGTGTCTACCGGATTTTTGAGCTCTGCCGGGCGACCAACCGCGAAGCCTGCCATCATCTCGAATTTCTGCGCTTCTCCGAGCTTGAGAACGGCGTTCTCTTTGCCACGATCCATCCGAAGGACAACGTCCTTCCCTATCTGGCAGAGCATTTCACCGACCGTCTGCCCTCCGAGAACTTTATGATCTATGACGCCACACATCAGTCTGTCGCGGTGCACAAAGCGCTTTCCAGCTACATTCTCACAGATGCCGCAGATCTGGATCTGGAGAAAGTCAGCCGGTATTCCTCCGACGAGGAAGCCTTCCGGCAGCTCTGGCTGACCTTTTTTGATCACATTGCCATAGAATCCCGCAAAAATCCGGGCTTGCAGATGCAGTTAATCCCGAAGCGCTATTGGGCAGACACCCCGGAATATTCCCGCTTCTGCTGATTCGGGCAGACACCTACCGGACGCCGAATACACGGCAGGCATTTTCCCAGGTCGTCTGCTCCACCTCCTGCACAGAGACGCCTTTGATCTCTGCAATCCTGGCAGCCACATAAGAGAGGTTGGAGGAATCGTTGCGGGTTCCCCGGTGCGGCTCGGGCGCCATATACGGGCAGTCCGTCTCCAACAGAATGTGTTCCAGAGAGATCTGCTCCACCGTCTGCCTGAGTTTCTTTGCATTTTTAAAGGTAACCACACCGCCCACACCAATGCAGTATCCCATCTTCACGTACTCTTTTGCCTGCTCCGGCGAGTACGAGTAACAGTGAATGACACCGGGATGTTCCCGGAATCTTCCGGTCTCTTTTAAGATCCGCATGGTATCCTCCGCCGCGTCACGCGAGTGGATAATTACCGGGAGATCCGTCTCCCCAGCAAGTGCAAGCTGGCGCACGAACCATTCCCGCTGCGCTGCCTGTACTTCCGGCTCCTTGTCCCAGTAATAATCCAGACCAATCTCTCCCACCGCTACCGTCTTCGGATGTGCCGTCTGCGCTTTGAGCCAGGAATATGTCTCCTCGTTCAGCCCGTCAATATCGCTCGGATGCACACCCACGGCGGCATAGATGTAATCATACGCCTCCGCCAACGCGAGCGTCGTCCTCGTCGTCTCAATGGACGCACCGACGTTAATCACCCTCCCGATTCCCTTTTCCGGGAGCCCAGCTAATAATTGCTCTCTATCCTCATTAAATACTTCATCATCATAATGTGCATGTGTCTCAAATATCATTGTTTTCCTCATCTTCCCTGTTGCTGCATTGCCGTCTCTTTCATGTCGCTGTCTGTCGGCACAGCTTCTGTGCGATTGCTGTACCGCCGGCTCAGCCGCAGTTCTTATAATAAAAGACTGCCAGCTGTGTGCGGTCTCGTAACTTTAATTTATCCAGTATGGTGCTGATATAATTGCGCACCGTACCCTCGCTCAAATACAATTTTTCTGCAATCTCCCGGTTGCTTAAGCCTTCTGCCACCAGTTCAATAATGCCCTGCTCCTTCTCACTGATGTCGTAATCATGATAGGAAAAGCTGCCTTTTCCTGCCAGAAGCACCGGAATTTTTCCCATAATCTGTCCGCCGAATACACTCTGCCCGCCGTAGACAGCCTTGAGTGCCGGAACGATCGACTCAAAGTCCTGTTTCAGCAGATACCCCTTCGCTCCCATATTCAGTGCCTTTACAATGTATTCGTCATCGGAAAAGGTTGTCAAAAACAAAATTTTTGCCGCTTGATCTTCTTTTAAGATACATTCAGCTGCATCCAATCCGGACATTCCCTGCATGCGGATATCCATCAGCAGAATATCAGGATGCTGCTCCCGATAAAGCCGGATGGCGTCATCTCCCGCCTCTCCAAGACCCACGACCGTAATCTCCCCGTCAGCTTCCAGAATCGTTTTTAGGGATACTGCCACCAGTTTATCATCATCAACCACCAGAACTCTCATTTTTCTCTCTCCCAGCCTTCATTACCGTATCTACATTTTATCCCTCTTGGGAATCGAAATAAAGATCACAAATCCCTTTTCCGTATGAATCCGGAAGGTTCCGCCCAGTGCCTGCACGCGCTCCTTCATATTGGAAAGACCAATCCCTTCCTTTCCGTCCATACGGACGACCTCTTCCTCCCACAATGATCCGCTCTGTCCCTTACGTCCCACCGTTCCGTTATCCTCGACCGTCAGCTGGTAGAACGCCGGGTGCTCCCGCAAAATCACGGAGATCTTATCCGCATCGGAGTGTTTTGCAATATTCGACATGGCTTCTTTTACCGCTGTGATAAAACAATACTTTACATTGCGTGGAATCTCCGGAGACATATCATAATCGACCGTGAGCTGATAATGCTCCTTCATCTCACGGGTCGCCTCCGCAATAGACTGCCGCAGATCAATGGACTCATCGTGCAGATCGTGCACGCTCTCACGGATACTGTTCATCGCCTGATTTAACGTCTCCCCCACCCCGGCGAGCTGTCCGTGCAGCGGCTCCTCCTTATGAATCGTAATCAGTGCCCCCATCTGCAGAATACTTCTTGAAAGCATATGCCCCACATTATCATGAATCTCTCTTGCAATGCGGTTGCGCTCCCGCAGTGTCGCAAGGTAGATCTCATAATCCTGTTTTTCCATCAGGTTCTTGTTTTTTTCCTGCAGCACCAGATTCAATTCCGTGCTGGTATCCCGAAGACGGATCATCTCCTGTTCCAGATACAGAATTCTGCCCGTTCTGCACGCCAGCAATATCGCAGCCACGATCAGCATACCGTCCGCCGCCCACAAAAAGGGCTGCCGGATAATCTGTTCCCGATAGAAAAAAGCGAGCCCCGGAACACTCAAGAACCAGAGCCGCATCTCCTTTTTTTCCGCACAGTCATACAGAAGAACCGGCACGAAAAAACAGAGTTCCGGCAGGATAAAGCAGACCGCAAACATCCCCACAAGGCACACACAATGCCATCGTCTGTTGTCCACACAGCTGCCATATGCCGCCGCAGTCATCGCCAACAGCAACGCTATGACCGGCGCTGCAAGCCTTCCCGACTGTCCCGCCATAAGCAGACCGCCGGCAAGCAACAGTCCTTTATCCACAATCCGCTTCATTCTACCCTCTCCCTGTCCACATATGCCGCCATATTTCCGGGATATCTTCCACTTTCCCGCACACGTTATGATAACCATATCATCATTACAGGGCTGCCGCCACATCTTTTTTGAAAAATAAGAGATTTATGACATTTGTCACATCAAACATCTGACGCTGCTCACTGGTACCGCCGGGCGTCACCCGCTATACTGTAATTACCATCAAATGAGGAGGATTTGTTATGTCAGTACCTGTTGTAGAAATAGAAAATCTGGTAAAACGCTATCAGGAGCTTGTCGCCCTCGATCACTTCAATCTCACAATTGAGGAAGGTGAGATCTTCGGTCTGCTTGGACCAAACGGCTCCGGAAAGACGACAACCATCAACTGCATCCTTGCACTGCTTGCCTTTGACAAGGGAACCGTCCGGGTCTTCGGCCGGGAAATGCGGCCGGACAGCTACGATCTGAAACGTCAGATCGGCGTTGTCATGCAAAATGTCGCTGTCTTTCAGGAATTGACCGTCTATGAAAACATTGATTATTTCTGTGGTCTGTATATCCGCGACAAAGCGCTCCGGCGCCAGTATGTGGAAGAGGCCATCGATTTTGTCGGTCTCAACGATTTCCGCAAATTTTATCCGAAAAAGCTTTCCGGTGGTCTGCTGCGCCGTCTGAATATCGCGTGCGGAATTGCCCACAAGCCAAAGCTCATCATTCTTGACGAGCCGACTGTGGCAGTCGACCCGCAGAGCCGCAATAAAATTCTGGAGGGAATCCAGGAGTTAAACCGCAATGGTGCCACGATCATTTATACCTCCCACTATATGGAGGAGGTGGAGCAGATCTGTACCCGGATCGCCATTATGGACAAAGGCAAAAATCTTGCCATTGGAACCACAGAAGAGTTAAAACGAATGATCAAAAAGAGCGAGATCATCTCGATTGATATTCTGGATCTTCTTCCTGCGCAGATTGCAGCGATCCGTGACATAAAGCACGTCTATGAGGTGACCTTTGAACATCACTGCTTAAAAGTGCTGTGCAGCGGCGGTTCCCACAATCTGCCGCACATTCTGAACTATCTGCAGGAACAGAATGTGTCTTTCGGAAGAGTCTATTCCGAACTTCCGACCTTAAATGACGTCTTTCTGGAAATTACCGGAAAAGAACTTCGTGATTAGGAGGTACCACCATGTTTTTTCATACGATGAAATATACACTGCTTAATCTGCTGCGGGATAAAGGTCAGGTATTCTGGTGTGTCGCTTTTCCACTTCTGCTCGGAACGATGTTCCATTTTGCATTCGGCGGACTGGGGAGTGGCGAAAGTTTTTCCGCCATCCCGGTTGCAGTTGTGATGCAAGAGGAATCCTCCGAGCTGCGCTCCATGCTTGATTCCCTGTCCAAACCCGGCGAAGATCAGTTCCTTGAAGTTACCTATGCTTCCGCTGCGGATGCCAAGGAACTGCTGAAAGCAAAAGAAGTCTACGGCATCATTACCGCTGATCTGCCAACCGTTTCCGATTATAGAAATGCCGCATCCGCCAAGGATGTTTCCACGTATCCTCTATCGCTGACACTCTCCGCAGAGATGACTTCCGATCCTCTGTACCAGAGTATTTTAAGTGTGCTTGTGGATCGTTTCAACATAGAATACAGTGCCATCGCCCAGGCCGCAATGAAAGATCCCACGAAGCTTCCGGCACTGCTTGATGCGGTTTCTACGGAAGTCAGCTATATCCGGCACGAATCCCTTGGTGCCGGCTCCGTGGATGAATCCCTTACTTACTTTTTTAATCTGATTGCCATGACCTGCCTCTATGCTGCCATGATCGGCAACACGCTCGCCATCTCCAATCAGGCAAATCTGTCAGATCTGGGTGCCAGACGCAATGTCTCGCCGGTTCCCCGGCTGCTTGCCACCCTCGGTGATCTGACCGGAGCTCTGATTTTTGAGTTTTCCTCCTTGCTGATCACCATTGCCTATCTGACACTGGTTCTTAAGGTTGATTTCGGAAACCATCTCGGCGGTGTGGCGCTGACCTGCCTCTGCGGTTGTCTTGCCGGGCTGAGTCTGGGATTTCTGGTCGGTTGTATCGGGCAGTTTTCCAAAGAGACCAAGTTTGGTTTCCTGATGGCTGCAATTATGATCTGCTGCTTTTTAAGCGGTCTGATGATCGGAAACATGCGTGCACTTGTGGAAGATTTCTGCCCGCTGCTCAACCGCATCAATCCTGCAGCTCTCATCTCCGATGCGCTGTATTCACTCGTCGTGTACCCGTCCTACACACGGTTTTTTACAAATATCGCAGGACTCCTGTTACTCTCGGCACTTTTCTGTCTCGGCGGTCTTGCACTGGTAAGGAGGAAAAAATATGCCAGTCTTTAAAGCATTTTTCGCAATCGCAAAAAAACGGCGAAATGCCGCATTGATCTATTTGGGCGTCTACGCGGTGATCACGCTGCTGCTGTCGGCACTCTCGCAGGATTCCATCAACGAGAACTTCAAAGCCAGCCAGCGCTCTATCGCCATCACAGATGAAGACAACACGGATGCAAGCCGCGCTCTGTGCGATTACCTCGCATCCATCCACCAGGTAACAACACCGGAGCCTGGAGAGGACACCGCACTGTTAGATGCAATCTACTACCGCACGCTCAACTATGCCATGGTCATCCCGGAAGGATTTGAAGACCGGGTGCTCGCCGGCGAGACCAAAGACCTTGTCTCCTCCCTGACAATTCCGGGAAGCAGCAGCAGCCAGTACGTGGACAACCAGATTGCGCAGTATGTGCAGGCACTGCAGCTCTACCTGGCGGGCGGTGACACCATTGCCGAGGCCATCGACCATACGGATCATACCATTTCCGACCTTCCCAAAGTCTCCGTCACATCTTTTCAGATGTCCGACGCCGACACCAACAGCATGGTTTTTTATTTTTTCCAGTATCTTCCGTATATCTTTCTGGCAATCCTGTTCGCCGGCATGGCTCCGATTCTGGTTACCTTAAACAGCCGCGACATGAAAGCCCGGACGGCGTGCTCCGCTCTTCCCGGAAGAACACGTACTCTTGCCATGGCATCCGGCTGTCTCCTGTACAGTCTCGGCATCTGGCTGCTCTTTCTGCTGCTTGGTCTCGTATTCTACCAGAAAGCCATGCTGCAGCCGTATGTCGGCTATGCAATCTTAAACAGCCTCGCTTTCCTGTTTTTTACGGCTGCACTCTCCCTGCTCATCTCGACGTTCTCGCCGGATGACAACGTATTAAATATGCTGGCAAATATCGTCGGTCTGTCCATGTCCTTTCTCTGCGGTGTCTTTGTCCCGCAGTCCATGCTCTCCGGTTCCGTACTTGCCGTAGGACGTTTCCTTCCCGCTTACTGGTACATCCGCGCCAACAATATGCTGGCGGGATTCGGAAAGGAAGTCTTCGACCTGGGCTTTTACTGGAAATGCATCGGCATCCAGTTCCTCTTTGCCGCCGCCATGTTCGCCCTGACTGCTGTCGCAGCGAGACAGAGAAAGGGGCTGTCGCTTTAAGCGAACCGCCCCTTCTGAACTAATACGTAATATACGAAAAACATATGCCCTTCGGTTTCAGATGGAATTCATCTGGAAATTCGGATCAAAAAATGCTGCATTTCTAACCCGCCGGTTTTTGCATCTGCGATGATCCGTGTTTTTCCAAGTTTTGAACACTCCACGGGTGTGTCCGCAACCCGCAGACAATTTTAGGATTCTCGTGTGTCCCTTGTGGCACCAGACAACAGATGGCATAAATGCCATCTTTATGTCGAGCAAAACATAACCGCGCGAAGCCGATGTTTGAACCGTCTTCTGTCATGACTTCAATAGCAGAAGGCGGCGAGTTTCGGTTCGCGCGGTTTTATATTGTCTGTGAAGCAGTGCCGCTAGGGACACTAGGGAATCCGCTCATTGTCTGCGGTTTGTCGGACACATTCCGTGGAGTGTCAAAACGTGGAAGAGACACGGAATCCGATGCAAAAATCCGGCAGGAAGAAATGCTCACATTTTTCTCCAACGAATGTTCCATCTGCATTTCCATCTGAAATCGAACGGCATGATCTTTTTCTCCTATTACTTAGCACATCAAAAGGGGCTGCCCGCTTAAAGCATCCAGCCCCTTTCGTCTGTTTCTCACACTGACACATCCACAGATGCGCCGGCAGCGGCTGGCGCTGTGTCCGATGCAGTTCCCGCTCCTGTACCTGCCGGCACGGCTCCCGCTGTCGCAACTGCAAGAGTTCCTCCGTCGGTAAGCGACATCTCCGCTTCCACTTCCGCCTCTGCCTCCGCTTCGATCTGATTCTGTGCCATCATCTCAAGTTCCGCCATCGACATTGCGGCATCACTGATATCCAGCGTAAATCCGCTGTCCTCACAATAAGAACTGCCGCCGCCAAAGCCTTTGCCAGCCTCGAGCTGTGACTTGATATATTTGAAATCTGCTTCCGCAATCTTACCCCGCTCCTGCGAGCGGTGTCTCTGCTGCTTCTGCGCTATCTCGTTCTTCTTTTTCTTCTGCCGAAGCACTTCCTGCGTATTCTCAATCGATACCTTCTGCTTGAGTTGACGCTCTTTCTGTGCCACACGGCGCTTCACTTCATGTTCCTTCTTCTGGCTCTTACCGCTGTTTTCCTTCTGCGCAGACTGCTGCTCGCGCTCTTCCTCGCGCAGATTGCGCACTTTCAACTGCGCACAGCGCACCATCCGTCTCGCATGCGCAAGCGCATTCGCCACTTCCTTGGAATCATACTGTCCGGATGCCGCCGCACGCTGAAGCATAGACACCTTGCTCTTTGCACGGGTCAGCGCCGCGGATGCACTCTGCGGCTTCTTCGCCCGGAGCAGCTGTCCGGAAATATCTCTGTGATTATAATTGAGCTGTTTTTTCGAGGTTCCCCCTGAACTACTGACCCCCGCCATCTGCTCAAATGTATTTGTGCTTTTTCGGATGGAAAGTGTGCCTGTCATCGATGCCTGATTGCTCACACTTCCCGGTGCATTGATGCTGATTCCCATATCCACATTCCTCCCTGAATGTATCCCTGACTGAATCCGTTCATATGGTATACATCGGCTGAAATTGGATTTTTCGTTAGGTTTCCTGCATGAAACAGCGGATTTCTGTTATAAACGGTCACAGAATCCTTCCAAGCAGCCAGCACATCCGGGTCACATCCAGAATGTTTGCCAGCACCAGAAGCCCGAGTACGGTAAACATCAGTTTTTCCGGCACCGGCATTTTCCGCACAGCATCCGAACTGCCTGTCTTCCAGACAGCCTTCATGCCGCCCATGTTCCACACGGCATCCGCGCACACATAGATCAGCACAAAATACAGATAGAGGTACGGCCGGTTTGCCGATGCGTAAATTGTCGGTGAAAATCCCATGACCACCCCCATGGCAAAACCGCCTGCCAGTAAAAACGCCGTCCACAGGTAATGCTTCCACACGCCGTCCGCCAGCTGCCACAGGGCGTATAGAATCCCCCAAACAGACAGTACCAGAAATACCAGCGGCATATAGGTTACCAGAGCATGCCAGTCCCAGTGTGTCGTCTGTTCCGGTCGCACGAACACCTTTTTCAAGGATGGGTGGCTGACACGCACCACCGCCTGTCCAAACAGCAGCAGCGCCGGAATCCCCGCCAAAAGCGTCTTACGGTAATCGCCTGTCTTACGATACACAAGCAGCACAAGCACTGCTGCCACAACGCAATAGACCGGATCAAGCTCCGCGATAAAGATCCGTTCCACATTGGCAAGTCCCATGTAGAGCTTCTCTGCGAATGTAAAATCAGCAAACTCCGGCATTCTCCCCGCCATCTCCTGCGCGCTCCGGATTGCATTTCCCGGACAACTGAAAATATATATGAGGGAAATAATATCTATGCCGCACAATGCATAGAGAAGCGGCTGTTTCATACGCTTTTCCGAGATATAATGCAGCACTTCCATGCCAAGCAGCAGAAGCAGCAGCACCGCAGCCTGTTCCTGGCTGCCCGCATAAGCACACGCCAGAAACGCAGCTGCCGCCTCCCACACCGGCACTTTTCTGCCGCAGCGAAGCTGCTTTAACACCATGCCGATCACCAGAACGCCCCAGAGCGGCCAGAGATAATTGGTCGTCGTCGCAATCCATCCGGCGGATGCCATATCCGCAAACGGATAGAGCAGCACCAGTCCGGTTACAAACCAGCGTCCACGCCCGGTCACACCCAGCAGTCCGCAGAGCAGCACCGGGAGGGACGTAAAGATGACAATATCAAGGATTTTCCAGAGCAGCGGACAGTGCACCAGTGGAATTAACACCGCCTCGATCACCATGCGCGATGACCATGTCTCATAGCGATGTGCCAGGATCTCGCCGAGTGAACTGTTACCGTCCAGAAGGGTTTTAAAATAGACCATATCATCGCCGACATTCGTGGACAATACCACATGCCAAAGGACGGCGGCAAGCGCCGCCGCCACAAATGCACCATTTTCATAAAACCATGTCCGTTTCGCTCCGGTGTCTCCTTTTAACATATTTCAGCACCTGCCGGCATCGGTTTCTCCGGCGTCATCAGCGCCAGATTGCCTTCCGCATCCTCAGCGCATAAAAGCATACCCTCTGAGAGAACTCCCGCAAGCTTCGCAGGCTTTAAGTTTACCAGTACCATCACTTTTTTACCGACCATCTCTTCCGGCGTGTAATATTTACGGATGCCGGAAACGATCTGCTTCACCTCGCTGCCGACTCTTACCTGGGAGCACAGAAGCTTCTTCGATTTCTCCACAGCCTCACAGGAAATGATCTCTCCCACCTGGAACTGAATCTTCATAAAATCATCATATGTGATTTCTTCCTTCGCCTCGATGTCGATGACGCCTTCTGCTTTTTCCTCTGCAGGAGTCTCCTCGCCAAGCGCTCTCTGCTCCGCCTCAAACTCCTTCTTCTGTGCCTCGCGGATCGCTTCTACCTTCGGCATCACATCCTTTGCATCCAGACGTGCGAATAAGATCTCCGGCGTCCCGGTCACTTTCGTGCCGTTCTCATACAGGCCAAACTGATTCAGTTCCTCAAAACCGCGGAGTTGTGTATGAAGCTGTGCCACAATCTTCTCTGCGGTCTCCGGCAGAAAGCTGTACAGCAGGGATGCGCCCACCGTAATCGACTCTGTCAGATTATAAAGCACCTCTGCCAGACGGTCGGATTTTGCCTCGTCCTTCGCAAGTACCCACGGTGCCGTCTCATCGATATATTTGTTGCAGCGGCGGAACACGCCGAATACCTCAGAAATGGCATCTGCCACACGCAGATCTTTCATCTTCTGTGCCACTCTGTCTCTGGCTCCGGTCACAACTGTCTTTAAGTCTTCGTCCACGTCCTCTGTCACGCCCGTGCTTCTTACCACGCCGCCAAAATACTTGTTGCTCATGGAAACCGTGCGGTTGACGAGATTTCCGAGGATGTTGGCAAGATCGGAATTAAAGCGCTCCACCACCAGTTCCCAGGTAATCACACCGTCGTTCTCAAATGGCATCTCATGCAGTACAAAGTAACGGGTTGCATCCACGCCGAACAGATCCACCATATCGTCCGCATAGATCACATTTCCCTTGGATTTGCTCATCTTGTCTCCGCCCTGTAAGAGCCACGGATGTCCGAATACCTGCTTCGGCAGCGGGAGATCCAGCGCCATCAGGAAAATCGGCCAGTAGATCGTATGGAAACGGATGATGTCCTTGCCGATCAGATGCAGATCTGCCGGCCAGTTCTTTTTAAATAAATCGGAAGAATTGCCGTCCACATCATAACCGATCTTCGTGATATAGTTGGTCAGTGCATCCAGCCATACATAAACCACATGCTTCGGGTCAAAGTCTACCGGAATTCCCCAGGAAAATGATGTTCTGGAAACACACAGATCCTGTAATCCCGGAAGCAGGAAATTGTTCATCATCTCGTTTTTTCTTGATACCGGCTGAATGAACTCCGGATGGGTGTTGATATGCTCGATCAGGCGGTCCGCATATTTGCTCATCTTGAAGAAATATGCCTCCTCCTTCGCCGGTTTTACCTCTCTGCCGCAGTCCGGGCACTTGCCGTCCACCAGCTGGGACTCTGTCCAGAAGGACTCACACGGCGTACAGTAAAGTCCCTCGTAAGATCCCTTGTAGATATCTCCCTGATCGTACAGCTTCTTAAAAATCTTCTGCACCTGTTTCTCATGGTCTGCATCGGTCGTGCGGACAAAGTTATCGTAGGACGTGTTCATCAGATCCCAGATGCGCTTTACCTCACCTGCCACGTTATCTACATACTCTTTTGGCGTAATGCCTGCTTTTTCTGCCTTCTCCTGAATCTTCTGGCCATGCTCATCTGTTCCGGTCTGGAAATAAACGTCGTAGCCCTCCAGTCTCTTATAACGCGCGATCGCATCTGCGAGCACGATCTCATACGTATTTCCGATATGCGGCTTGCCGGATGTGTAGGCAATCGCGGTCGTCATGTAAAATTTTCCCTTGTCACTCATTTTGTCTGCTCCTTCCTAATAAAACAAAAAAATCCCGTCTTCGGGGCTGTATCAGCCACCAGAAGACGGGATAACTCCCGTGGTACCACTTCTATTCACACAGAATCTGCACTCTGTGCCTCTGCGGATATCGCAACGAATATCCCCCGCTGTAACAGGCGGTCCCGTCAGAACTTATCGCTGTCCTTAGTAACATCCAGTGTTCAGTCCTGCCACTCCAAAGCCATCTTCCATCCGCCCTTCCTCATTTCCTCGCAGCAAGCTGCGACCGCGCAGCTGGAAATCTCTCTGTAAAGTATCTGCAGATGTACTCTCTTCTTCCTCGTGTTTGTGTGTATCGACTTTTCTAAGATTAGCACCAAACCTGCGGAAAGTCAAGCGTTCGTAAGCACAGGAGCCCCAGAGAAAAAGTATTTTACTTTTCCACATACTCCTCCCGCAGCGGGTCTTCTGCATCGATCACCACGTCTTCCAGGGTAATTTCCCGCAGCGGACTTTCCGGCAGGCCGCAGAGTGAGACACCGACGGCTGCATGGTTTCCCCTTATATGGGCAAAACGGATCTCCGAAAATTCCGGCGCCTTCTGCGACACCGGCACCGCCGTGCTGGAACCATAATTCATGCTCACTTCGATCGCTTCCTTTTCTATCTCATCCATCTGCATCCGTTCCACATTGATCCGCTTTACATAGCCACCGCGCCCGCGCATGGATTTGATGCGGATGCCGCGCTCGGTCCCTCTGACCACGCAGTCATGGATCCGGATGTCACAAATGCCGCCGGACATTCCGCTTCCGATTGCCACTGCCGCGTGTCCGCCTATAAAGCGGCAATTTTTTACCTCTATCTGTTCGCAGGGGCGCCCTACACGCCATCCGTCCTCGTTCATGCCGGAATTGATGGCAATGCAGTCATCGCCGGTATCAAAGGTGCAGTCCTCTATCAGCACTTTTCTACATGAATCCGGATTGCAGCCATCGGTGTTCGGTCCCTTGGTGTTCACCGTCACCCCGCGCACCACAACATCCTCACAATACACCGGGTGGATCATCCACTGCGGTCCGTCCTCGATCGTAAAATCTTCCAACGTTACGTGCTTACAATTTATGAACTGGATGAACGAGGGACGGAGCGCATCCTCCCTGGTCGCAAATACGCGCTCTTCTACCACAATCCCCTGACTTTCCGCCCGGATCAGGCGATCCGCCGCATTCTGCTGGAGCTTTTTCCAGTGCCACCACGCGCTTCCCGCACCGTCTAACACACCGGTGCCGCAGATTGTAACATTCTCACAGTCTGCCGCGTAGATAAGCGGCGAATAATTGTAACATTCCACGCCTTCCCAGCGTGTAAATACCGGCGGAAGGTAATCCTCCATGCAGGAACTGAAATGAATCACACATCCCTCTTCCAGATACAGTTTCACATTGCTTTTCAGATGAATTGCACCGCTTTTCCACTCGCCGCGCGGCACGATTACTGTGCCTCCCGCCGAGGGCAGACGATCCACCGCCTCCTGAATGACATTCTGATTTCCTTCTGTATACACACATCTGATTTCCATGTGACTCTCTCCTTTTTCTTATCCTGCCTGCTTCCCATGCCATCTCCGGGTTCTTCCAGCCATATGACTTCCATATGGCTTCCATATGGCTTCCACATGACTTCTTCCCGCGGTTTTCTACATTCCCGGCAGAAGCATGGCGCATACCGGCAGGATCACAATGCTGAGCAGGGTCGTAATGACCACGCTGCCCGCCGCAAATTCTTCATCATACGAATACTGCACCGCAAAGACGGAGGTGATCGCCGCGCTCGGGCATGCTTCCAGCAGCAGCACCACACCTGCAGCCATCCCGGAAAAGCCGCATGCAAAAAACAGCGCGAAGCACACGGCAGGGATCAGCAGCATGCGGATTCCCACCACAGATAAAATGCGCCGGTCGCAAAGCATCTGCGCCAGATTGCTTCCGGCGATCATCATTCCGGTAATAATCATGGAGAGCGGCGTATTCATATTTCCGATCAGCGCGAGCGGCTGTTCGATCACCTCCGGCACAGGAATCTGGCACAGGTAGATCACCAGTCCGATCGCCACGGCAATCAGCACCGGATTTGTGCAGACTGTGCGGACGACCTCTTTCGGCTCCACCGTTCCTGTAATCATGCCAAATCCCACCGTCCACAGCAGAATGTTGAACACCGTCACGTACACACTCGCATAGATCAGTCCTTCCGCGCCGAACAGCGCCTCAATCAACGGGAACCCCATATATGCCGCATTGGAAAATATGCAGGCAAACCGCAGGATCGGACGCTCCTTCCCTTTCATCCGGCAGGTACATAACATCGTAATCGCAAGTCCGGCCAGAATCGCCAGCACACTGAGCGCAAACGTCTGCGGCAGTCTGGCAAGCACGGAGCGGTCCGCCTTTGAGATATAGGAATGAATGACCATCGCCGGCACCGCTAGGTAGAGCAGCAGATTGGAAAACGCCTTTTTTGCCTCCTGCTTTATCACACCGCTATTTACCCCCGCAAACCCGGCCAGGATCAGACAGTACAGTATCACGACCTGTTTTGCCGTAATGATTGCCAGTTCCATAACCCTCTGTCTCCTTTCCTATGCAAAATATTCCGGAAATGCCTGCCGGATCGTATCAATATTCTCGGTGTAGCGGAGCATATGCCGTCTGGCGGTCTCCGCCGCCCGCCCCCGGTCCCTCGCCGCAATCGCATCCACCAGCTCCTCGTGGTCAGATACAATGCCGTTGACCGGGCGGCAGCGGAAGCTTAGCACCGTCGTGCGGTCAAAATGCGGCGAAAGGCTCTCCAGCAGCGTATACCAGTAGTTCCGGTCGCACATTTCATAAAAATGTCGGTGAAATTCCTTGTCAAACTGCAGAATCTTATCCGTCTGCTTCCGCTCCATGTACATTTTCCATATGGCAATATTCTCGCGCAGCACATCCAGATCCTCCTCCGTCAGAAGGTCACATGCCATGACTGCCAGCTCGGTCTCCACAATGCTGCGCAGATGCCGCACCTCCTCGACCAGTTTCAAATCAATGTGCGACACATAGGTGCCTTTCTTCGGTCTTATATGCACGAGCTGCCGCTCCGCAAGCGCAAGTACCGCCTCCCGGTACGGCGTGCGGCTCACCCCGAGCTGCCCGCTCAGATCATTTTCCAGCAGCTTTTCCCCCGGTTCCAAATGTACGTTTACGATATTGTCTATGAGCACCCGCGTCACGTAATCCCGCGCGGACTCGCCCGTCTTCCGCTCCATGATGGTAAGCATTGATCTCCTCCTGTACTTCCTGCCTGTATTTCTGCGCTTCTTTGGCATGATGAGCAAAATATCATTTTCTCCGGCATAACAAAAGCGCGGCAGTGATATATATAACAGTATGTGTTATATATATCACTGCCGCATTCTTTTGTCAAATAAAAACATGGGAAAACATTTCACTTTTCAAGCTGCTCCAACGCAATTCCGATCAGCCTGCCGACGCTCCGTAAAACACCTAAACGGTATGCTGCTTGCATAATTGTTTATTATCATACATATAAGAATCGGCCTTATCCAATAATATCTGCATTGTACATTCCTTATAGTCTTCGGATAACGCCCATCCGCATGCATAATCGATTGACATAGGATTTTCATTGCCATTTAATCTATCTTTTTCCCTGCGTAAGTATTTTAAAATATCCTCAACCTCCGCTTTACTGGTATGATATATAACTGCCATGAATTCATCCCCGCCATACCTTCCAACAAAATCTTCTTCCGGAATCACACTGCGTAAAAGCCGGGCAAAATTCATTATTAGCTGGTCTCCTGCCGAATGTCCCATTGTGTCATTCACCGTTTTCAAATTATTCAGATCAAACATTATGCATGCTGTCGGTTCATCAATGATCTCTTTATTATTAAGTATTTTCTCACATGCACTTTTATTGGGTAATCCTGTATGGCTGTCTGTATATGTCCTCTGTTCTAACAGCTTGTTTTGCACTGCCATCTTCATTGCCATCAGCGTCTGCATAATAACCAATATTACCAGGCACAACATATCAAGTGCTGACAAAATCTCTATGGTACGAATCTTTCTCGCGATCTTTTCTGAATAATTTTCCGCTGCAGATACCGTTTCATCTGCCATCTTAAAATAAGTTTCACTCATATTTACAATATCTGTATTTTCATATCCTCTGCTTCTCACCGCTTCAATTTCTATTTTTAATTTTTCCCAGTAGTCACTCTGAACCTGTAATTTATCCTGATATTCTTTATCATGAAGCTTTACCAGATCATAATGTCCATCCTGGTATTTTAATCCGCTCAGAATATCATCCAGATACTGAACTAATTCTTCATTCTGGTTTCCTGTAATTTCTAACTTTACTTCACGCTGTGTGGCTCCACGTACCAGACCTGCATAATTTATTACCCGTGCAGTCCCCTGTAATCTGTTGATCTGTACCATCATAAAGACAATAAGAACTACCAATACCAATATAAGACCGCTTTGTGTAATGCCAATTATATTTTTCTTTTTCTTATTCAACTCCATCTCTCCGTTTACCCCTATACCTTCAATAACCTTCATTTCACCTTTAACTGGATTTGTTTTTAATAATGATTATATCCTCTCTCTGACTGTGTGTCAAAAAAACAGGGAGCAGATTCTGCCCTGCAGAATCTGCTCCCTGTATGGAACTCATATTCTATCTTTTATACTTCCGGTCTTACAATGACAAAACGATAAACAATACGTTCACCGCACAACAGACAACTGTCAGCGCCGTCAGGAACACTGCGGAAGACACAGCCGCCGGCTCCTTCCACACGCTGCGCTGCCGGCAGATGCCAAACAGTGTGACCGCCAGAAGAATCCCGTACAGCGGCGCATACACGCGCTCTCCCGAGACGTAGATCGTCGCCATAAAGCCCAGCACCATCCCGGCACCAAAGCCGCACCCCACCAGAAGCAGCACGCTGATGAAGGTAAACAGATCGTCGCCGAACAGCTGGTACAGCGCATAAATCATCGCTGCCACCGTCACTGCCAGATACACCATAGGAATCCACGTCGACAGATCGCTCCAGCTCCACTCCAGAATCTCCCCCGGCATCACGAACAGCCCCGAGAGCCCCGGATATGCAGTTCTTAACACTGTCTGCCCGAACAGAATGAGCAGCGGAAGCGCCGAGAGAAACGTCCTGCGGTAATCTTTTGTCTTCTCCCAGACAAGCCATGTCCAGATCAGCACCACCAGAAAAAATACAATGTCCGCATTGGCAATAAACACGCGCTCAATACTCAAAAGTCCCAGATACAGCTTCTGTCCGAATCCAAACGTCGCATAAACCGGAAGATCCGCAATACTGACCGCATTGCGTCCGGCATTGCCCGGACAGAGTGCAATTACGAGCAGTGAAACCACATCGATCACCGCAAGAGTCCAAAAAAGCACTGCATTTCCCGGCCTTCTGTGCGCTTTCCACAGATACACGCCGCTAAGCACGAGCAGCAGCGTCATAATCACGGCATACTGTTCATGACTTCCTGTCACAACCGCGACAGGAACCGCGGACACTGCCGCTGCCGGGTGAATTTTCTCCGCAAGCGCAAGCTTCCTTATCACCCACGCCACATAAAAAAATCCCCAGAACGGCCAGAAATGTGTAACTGTTGTCGTAATCCATCCCGCCGTACCCATGTCGTGAAACGGAAAAATCAGCACCGCCGCTGCCGCGCACCAGTTCATCGTCTTCCCACCGCCGAAAAGCCCGGACAGCAGAAGAGGCAGCGTCGCAAACAGCAGAAAATCAATGATTCTCCACAAAACCGGGAACTGTATCACATTGACCAGTACACACTCCGACACTACGCGCGACGTCCAGGTCAGATAGCGCTGCGTCAAATACGCCCACAGCGTCGTGTCTTTTGTGGCATCCCGGAAAAAAATGTCGTCCCCCGCCATCGGCTTCATCCCGACGTGGTAGACCAGTCCGATCACCGCCACCAGCACAAACGGAAGGTATGCCGCGTATCTGCTACTCTTCCTCATACATATCATCCATCTTCGTACCACAGTTGCTGCAATATACAGCACCTTCCGGCATCTTCGCACCGCACTTCGGACATTCTGCAGAACCCTGGATCCGCAGAACCTCGGCTTTCATGCGCTCGATCTCCTCCACAGCTTCCTTGATCAGGAAAAACTGCTCTGCTTCTTCACATTCTTCCTCATCCTTGTGCTTCTCATAATAAGAGCGTCCCAGCTCCTCATACTGCTTCTGCACATAGTCCTCCTTGGACTTGATATCCAGCTTTAACTTTGCAATCTCGGATACATCCTTCGCCTTCTGGCTGACATCCTTCCCCGCACTTACCAGTGACTCGCTTAACTTATCAAAAAATTCCATGAAGTTTTCCTCCCTGTCGTTTTCTTTTCCCCAGTATAACGCCAATTTTCCTTTACAGCAATCGAAAAAACAGGAAAAATCTTTTTCTTCAAAATCTTTTCATGCTACCGCATGCAGATATACACAAGATAGACCGCATAGAGCGCCAGCATCACAATGCCCTCGAAGCGGTCCAGCTTCTTCTTCGTCCAGGCGAACGCCCACACCAGTACGCTCATCACAACCAGAATCACAATATCGATCACATTTTCCATGATAAATGTGATCGGACTGATCGTTGCTGCGATACCGAGCACAAACAGAATATTGAAAATATTGGAGCCGATCACATTGCCGAGCGCCATATCCAGTTCATTTTTGCGCGCTGCAACCACTGAGGTCACAAGTTCTGGCAGGCTGGTTCCACAGGCAACAATCGTAAGTCCGATCAGATTCTGGCTGAGTCCCAGCTTCGTGGCAACCGTGGATGCGCCGTTTACAACAAAATCCCCACCGAACTTGATCGCCACAATACCGCCGACGATAAACACAATGCATTTCCACACCGGCAATACCTCATACTCATCATCTCCGGCAGCAGCACGCGCTTTCAGTGCCGAGCGCACCATCCAGACCAGAAAAGCGCCAAATACAATAAGAAGGATGATTCCGTCTGCCCTGCCAAGCTGCATTCCCAGATATCCGCAGACTAAAAGCAAGACTGCACAGACTACAGAAAACGGAAATTCTTTTTTTAACGTACTCTTTTCCACATAGAGTGGATTAAAAAGGGCACAGAATCCACAGACCACCATCAGATTAAAAATATTAGAGCCAATAGCATTGCTGACTGCAAGTGCATTATTGTTCGTTACCGATGCCGTAATACTGACCGCACATTCCGGAAGGCTTGTCCCCATCGCCACGATCGTAAGTCCTATAATGATTGAGGGCACTTTCAGCATCTTTGCCACGGAAGAGCTTCCCTCCACAAAAAAATCTGCTCCCTTAATCAGAAGCACAAATCCAACAACAAGCAGCACAACTGCCCAAAGCATTTCTGTCATAATAATCTCCATTCCTCTCTGTTTTCTCTACTGTAATTATTTTCTCAAAATTATCTCAACTTCCGGTAGTCCGGCACCTATCCCACAAACCCGAGATGCTCCAGCAGAATCTTCACGCCGATCAGCACCAGGATAATACCTCCAGCAAGTTCTGCCTTTTTCTTATAGCGGTTTCCGAAAAAATTGCCTACATAGACGCCGCCGATGGAGATACAAAACGTGGTGAGACCGATGATCGTAACCGCCTCCCCGATCGGGTAATTCAAAAATGCGAATGTAATTCCGACCGCAAGTGCATCGATACTGGTCGCCACCGCCAGCACAAGCATCTCTTTTAAGTCGAGTGGCGGATCCAGCTTGTCGATCTCCACATTCTCATCCTCCGGACGCACCGCCTCGGCGATCATCTTGCCGCCGATGAATACCAGCAGCACAAAGGCAATCCAGTGATCAATACTGGTAATGTAGCTCTCAAACTGTGTGCCGAGCGCCCAGCCGATAAACGGCATCAGCGCCTGAAATCCTCCAAAAAACAGACCGATCACAAACGCCTGTTTTTTGTTTACCCTGCGCATCGCAAGACCTTTACAGATCGACACTGCAAACGCGTCCATCGAAAGGCCCACTCCAATGAGCAGCAATTCAATAAAAACAGCCATACCAACCTCCACATTTTATTCTGCCCCTGCCACAGGGCGCACATACACATTCAGCCCGGATGATGCATTTTCCGCCGGCGCACACATAAAAAAGAGACTGATGTATATCCTCTGCGCACCGCTCCCGTCTCCGTCTGCGATATAACACCAAAGATATACATGAGTCTCATTCTTTAAGATTTGCCAGGTCAGGCTGTCCGACCGGTCTGTTGACAAATCACGCTCTGCGCGAACTACTCCCTCACGGAATCTGCATTCATCAATAATGCTGTTTCCTTACTATATAGCAGCCCACATTTTTTGTCAACTGATTTGTCGAAAAAACAACCTTTTTATCCCAGAAGTTCGAGAATTTCCTCCTTGGTAAAGGAAACAGAGTCCATTCCCTCCCCCTCGAGCACCTGTTTTGCCAGTTCCTTTTTGCGCTCCTGGATCGCAATGATCTTCTCCTCGATCGTTCCCTCGGATACCAGCTTGTAGACCGTCACGACATGCTTCTGCCCGATGCGGTGGGCGCGGTCCGTCGCCTGGTTCTGCACCGCCACGTTCCACCACGGGTCATAGTGGATCACAATATCCGCGGCCGTCAGGTTCAGCCCGGTTCCTCCTGCCTTTAAGGAAATACAGAATACCGGCACGTCGTCCTCGTTAAAGCTCTCTACCATCTGCATGCGCTTTTCCTTGCCGACAGAACCGGTCAGCATATAGTAGTCAATCCCGGCCTTCTTAAGCCCTGCCGCCAGACGTTCCAGCATGGACGTAAACTGCGAGAACAATAACACCTTGTGCCCGGCGCCAACCGCGTTCTCGATCAGTTCCATGCACATCTGCGCCTTTGCGGACTCCCCCTTATAGCCCTCAAACAGAAGCCCCGGGTCACAGCAGATCTGGCGCAGTCTCGTCAGCTCCGCAAGAATCTGGATCTTCTCGGAGCGGAATTCCTTCTCGGATTTGCCCTCCAGGCTCTCCTTCATGCGCTGCACATGGGCGTCATAGAGCGCAAGCTGCTCTCCTTCGAGCTTCGCGAAGACATTCTCCTCCAGCTTCGCCGGAAGATCCCGCAGCACTTCCCCCTTCAGACGGCGCAGGATAAACGGCCGGATCATGCGCTGCAGGCGCTGCATACGGTTTTCATCCCCATTTACCACGACCGGGATCTCGATCTCCTCCCGGAACCGCTGATAAGTATATAAAAATCCCGGCATCAGATAATCAAAAATACTCCACAGTTCACTCAGCCGGTTCTCAATCGGCGTTCCGGTCAGCGCCAGCTTGAAACCCGCGGTAATCTGCTTGACGCCTTTTGCCGCCTGGGTTCCAGGGTTCTTGATATACTGCGCCTCGTCGATTACCTGAATCGCAAACACCATATCGCGGTACAACTCCACGTCGCGTTTTAACAGATCGTAGGACGTAATCAGCACTTCCCCTTCCTTCGTGTGTCTGACAATCCTCTGGCGCTCTGTGGCGAGTCCGGTCACGAGCGTCGTCTTGATCTGCGGTGCAAAACGGCTGATCTCTTTCTGCCAGTTGTAGACGAGCGACGCCGGACATACGATAAGGGAACGGTGCCACTCCCGCTCTCCTGCCTTGGCACTCTCCTGTTCCGACAAGAGCAGACTGATGACCTGCAGGGTCTTGCCCAGTCCCATATCGTCCGCAAGGATTCCGCCGAATCCGTTCTCGCGCAGTGTCTTTAACCACAGAAAACCGCTCTTCTGGTAGCCGCGCATGATGCTGCGGAGCGAATCCGGCACCTCATAATCGCTGTCCTCGATCGTCTTCATATTGCGGACCATGCCCTTGAACTCGCGGTTTTTCTCAACGGAAAGCTCCTGATTGCTCTTTAACGCCGCGTCCAGATACATCGCGCGGTATTTTGGTACGTTCACATGACCTTTTTTCAGTCCGGATTCTGTCAGGCGGAGATCCTCACTGATCTCCGCAAGCAGCCCCAGACCATCCTCGCGCACATCAAGAAAATCTCCGTTTTTCAGACGGACGTATTTCTTTTTCCGATCGTACCGGGTCAGAAGATATGCCAGCTCCTCGCGCGACATCTCATCCGAGTGAATCTGCAGTTCCAGAAGATCGCTCTTTAGCGCAACGCCCACCGAAACCGACGGTGAAGAAACGACTTTCATTCCCCGGAAATCCTCCGTCGTGTAGATCGACATATACTCGCTGAGGCGCTGCAGACCACTGCTGATGAGCTGATAGAGCATGTCCTCATTGTGCGAGAGGATGAATATCGTCTGCCCGAGCCCGTATTCGTTGAAGTACGGCTCGACCAGCGTGCGCACGCGCATCTCCTCCCCGAGATCCCGGACCTCGCCCGGCTCAATCTTCTGTAATACGTTATATTTGTCGTCCCCGTAGGCAGCGACCAGCTTCGCACCGACCGTCTGGTTGTCCTGCTTGTCCAGATACAGCTCAAACTCCGGCTTTTTCGGAACATAGAGCGTCTCATCGAAGCCCTCCGCCGTTACCCGGAACGTCTCCCTTAAAAGCGGTAGCAGATCCCTGCAGAACGACGGCAGTTCCTCCGCGGCAATATAACATTCCCCGCCGGTCTGGCGCTCCATATAGTCAAAAAAATCTCCCGCCTTCGCCTTTAAAGCCTCACTGCTGCGATAGATCATGCCGTCTTCATAAAAATAGTAAAATCTGCTTCCCCTTATGACGTGCAGATCCTCCAGCACAAGGAACACACCGGACGCCCCTGCGCGTATCTCAAGCTTCGGCTTGCGCTCTTCCTCCTGCACATGATACTCCTCCTCCGGCAGATACCCGATTTCGGCAGATAACGGCATTTCCCCGATGGCGTCAAAAAAACGGTCGATGCCGACCTCATCGAGCTCCATCGTGCGCTCATATCCCCCGGTGTAAGCATAATAGGCATGAAATCTGCTCTGGCGCTTCTTGTCGTCATCCTGCATCCGCATAAACTCTACCATCCGCCATGCATCTTCTGTAAATGCCTGTCTGTTGTGATAAAAGTCCAGCTTTTTTCCGTAATGCACCTTTTCATTCCGCTCGATGGAATGTAAAAAGGCAGAAATATTCTTTAATACATACTTCTGCTCCATCCCGATCTTAAACTCCACCGTCGCATAACTGTAATCCATCTTAAAATAAGGCTCCAGTTCCACCTTTCCATAGACGCTCTCCGGAATCAGATAGCTCACGCCGGCACGCAGTGAATACTGGTTCAAAAGCGTCTTGAACGCTCCCGCCGTCTGCATCGGGGCGGCAGGCTTCTCCTCCGCGGCGCTTCCCTGCTCTCCCACCTCATGTCCGGTGCGCTTCGCAGCCAGAATGTCCTTCGCCTGTCTGCGGTTGACGTAGGCAAGAAGCGCTGCGACACAGTGTTTGCACATCCCCTCATAATTATAAAATGCCTCGCAGGTACAGTTGCTGCTCGACACCGAGCCGTATTCCTCATCGACAACTACCGTCACCCGGTAGCTGCCCTGTTCTCTTCCACGGACTTCCGCCCGCACTTCGGCGACGGGCAGATCATGCTCCAGGTAAATATCATACGCAAAATCCAGCACGCCCCCTGTCTCATATAATTCCTTTCCTCTCCGGTAGACTGCCGGATACACATCCTCCTTGATATCCGATACGGAAAACATAACCTCTCCTCCTGCTTTTGCCCTCTGTTCTCTGACGTATTATTGTACCATAAAATCCTTTTTTCTTCATTCTTTTCTTTTAATTTTTTTGTCAGAATATGGTACAATGAGACATATCTTGTGATTGAAATACTTCTTATTTTCTATGGAGGTCTGTCATGATACAATATACGATCCATGAAGTTGCCGCTTTACTTAATATCTCCACGGATGCCATCCGGCTCTACGAGAAGGAGGGACTTGTCACGCCCACGCGCAATCCGGAAAACGGCTACCGCTACTATAACACCGAGCAGATTCACCGCATCATGGGAATCTGTCTCTACCGCAGGCTACATGTGAGCATTGCCGAGATCAAGCGCCTTGTCGAAGTGTCTACACTGGAAGATATCTCCGATGGTTTTTCCGGTTTCATTGATTCCCGCAAAAAAGAGATTGCGCGTCTCACACTTGAAGTGGAGCAGATGTCCTATATGAAACAGCATCTGGATACCCTGGATGAAGGCAGCCGCACTATAAGCATCCGGACGCTTCCCGCAGTCTATCCACTTTACCATCAAGATTCTGCCTTTTTAGGCTACCGCACGTTAAAAGATGTCTTTCACTCATCACTGTTTCCTATGGGGAATTTCAGCTACATTCTCTCCGTTGAAACGTCCGGTTCCTGTCAGGTCAGTGCTCTCCAGTTCGCGATCCGCGAGCCCATGCTTGCGCTCACTCCACTCAATCCAGCCAATCTGCCCAGACGGGAAAGCTGCCGCTGTCTCTACACCGTAACCGCATTTCCGACCGAGCATGAGATGTGCTGGGATCTCTCCGCCGTCCTGAAATACGCCGGGGAGCATCAGCTTTCCTGCAAACCGGAAGCTTACGCTTTCTACGTCTTCAGCATAGCACAGCCAGATGTCATCCTGGATTATTACGAAGTATATCTTCCGCTGGAAGACTCCTGATTTTTTCAACCTCCTATTGACCTTAGACCTGCACCAAGGTCTATGTTAGTATCACAAACATCTGGTACTTTCGTACAGGAAAAGGAGGTCTATCATGAACGATTCAAGAGAGTTAACGTTACAGGAACGCTCCACAAAGCGTGCCAACTATTGTCTGATGCTTACAGTTCTCATCATTTCCATCTATATGATGTTTCTGTTTATCGGAACCATTCTGCAGGGAAATCATGCTCTTTTCCGTCTTTTTGTCATTGCTGGCATGATTGCCCTCCCTGCAGCTGTTAGTACATTGTTCTATTTTTTTAATCCAGTTTCCATACGCTACCGCAATGTCGCGCTTACATGCTTTCTGATCATTTATGAAGTCAGCTGTCTATCCTCAAAACTTTTTGTCTATAATCTCTTTATGATTCCCATACTTGTCGCACTATTAATGTACTTTGACCTGAAGCTGGAAATCTGCGCCGGTGTATTAAATATGGTCTGCTGTATTTTAAACGGTGTTTACTCTGTCCATGTGCTTGGAACCAACTCTCTTTCCGAAACCAATATGATCTTTGTCATCTGCTCCATTATTATTGTCATCAACACAATCACCTGCCTGGCGTCCCGCGTGGCCGTCCTGCACAACACAGAGGAGCTCGCCGAACTGGAAGCCCACAAGAAAAAGCAGGAGGATATGATGAATTCCATCGTGACCGTCGGCACATCCGTCAATGAATCCACCCAGTCCATTCATGCGCTGATCGAGGAGATGACAGAGGCAACCGGCTGCGTCAGCCAGGCAATGGGCGACATTACCGTAAGCATGGAGAGCACAGTCGCAAGCATTCAGGAACAGGCTTCCATGACCGGACGGATTCAGGACATCATTGCCGATACCGTGTCGATCGCAGACGCACTTACCAACATCTCCCAGTCTTCTGGTAAAAATGTAGAGACCGGTCAGGCGCTTGTGAGCAATATTGTCACCCAGACGGCGGAAGTAGAATCTGAGAATAAGCTCGTCAAGGAAAATATGACTGCACTGCAGGCACACACGCAGGATATGTTAAAAATTATCAGCATTATCCAGCAGATTTCCGCACAGACCAATCTTCTCGCCTTGAACGCCACGATAGAAGCAGCGCGCGCAGGGGAAGCAGGCAGGGGGTTCGCTGTTGTCGCGGAGGAGATCCGCATGCTCTCCGAGCAGACCAAACAGTCCACTGAAAATATTGAAGAAATCATCACAAAGCTGAACAAAAATGCCGGCGACACGATTGCCTCCATGGATCATGTCATGGACAAAATCGGCAATCAGGTCAGCATGATTCATGATATTGAAGAAAATTTCAGCGGCATCCGCTCCGGTCTGACCGGCCTTGAACAGAATGCCGCCGCCATCTCAGAGAAGACACGCATTTTAAAGGAAACCAACACCATGCTGGTCGATGAGACCAACACGCTCTCTTCGACAAGCGAGGAGATCAGTGCCTCCGCGGAGGAGACCAACGCAATGTGTACCGACAATGCAGAGCGCTTCAAGAGCGTCAACAACGTCATCGCAGAGCTTGCCGCCGAAGCCGGCAAAATGAACGGTTTTATCGAAGAGTACCACCGCCTGCACGACGCGGACACCGACGCCGAGACAGCAATCTCCCGGCAGGCGCTCCACACGGCATAGAACGGGGCGGTTCAGCAATTCATGCTGACGTCCGGAAAAAATCCGCAAGCTTCTGCCGGCTGCCGGGAGTCACGATTCGTTTGAGCAAAATAGCGCGGTTTCTTCCATGCCGACTGGAACATCCGGGTTCGTGTCTCTTACCACGCTTTGACACTCTATGCGGGTGTGTCCGCACAGCAAAGACAATGAGTGGACTTTTGGGCAGCGCTTGGCACACCTCTTTACAGATTTAATAAAAGGAACTGTCACAATAAGCATATCGCACTTTGCTTTGATAAGTAATATTACGGGAAATAGATACTTAAAAGTTCCAGATAAACATGCGGCGGCAAAGTCTGACCGCAAAATCCGGTATTTCTAACCATGCCGCAGCTGGCATCCGTGATGATCCGTGTCTTTCCAAGTTTGGAGCACTCTACGGACTGTGTCCGCAAGCCGGCAGACAATTTTAGGACTTTTGTGTGTGTCCCTTTATGGCACCTCTGAACAAAACATAACCGCGCGAAGCCGCTGTCTGAGTCGGCATCTGCCCTATTTTCAATAGCAGATGCCGGCAAGTTCGGTTCGCGCGGTTTTATATTGTCTGTGAAGAGGTGCCATTAGGGACACCAAAAAGTCCGCTCATTGTCTGCGGCTTGTCGGACACACTCCGTGAGTGTCCAAACGTGGCCAAGACACGGAATGGGATGCCAGCCACGGCATGGAAGAAATACACGAATTTTGCTTCAAAGAATTTGCCGCCGTCTGTTTATTCTGGAACTTTTTGTTCTCTGGTATTCCTGTAATATTACTTATCACTTCAAAGAGATCTTTGCTTATTGCGACAATTTCTTATATTTTGCTCACCGGTGTGCCAAGCACTGCACAAAAATTTTAAAATTGTCTTTTGCTGTGCGAACACTCCCCATAGCGTGTTCAAAGCTTGGAAAGACACGGACGATCGCAGATGTGAGAACAGCATGGTTAGAAACCGCCGGTTTTGCGATCGAATCGCGACTCCCGGCAATCGGCAGAATCCGGCGGATTTCTCCGGCCGCCGTCATAATATACCAAAGCGCCCCGGTTTCTGCCGCGTCGCGCGGGCTAGAAGATTACCGTCACCTCGGTGCCCGCGCCCTCCTCGCTGGAGAGTTCGATCTGGGCTTCGTGCTGCACGACGATGTGCTTTACGATCGCAAGCCCGAGTCCTGTGCCTCCCGTGGACTTGGAACGGCTCTTGTCGACACGGTAGAACCGCTCAAAGACACGATCCTGCTGCTCCTTCGGGATGCCGATGCCGGTGTCGCGTACTGTGAGCGCCGGTCTCTGATTCTTCATGCCCGTAATGACAGTCACACTGCCGCCCTTCTTATTATAGCGCACGGCATTGCTGCACAGATTGTAGAGCAGTTCCTCGATGAGCGTCTTGTTGCCGTTGATCGTGACCGGCCCGCCTTCCTGCAGCAATGTGACCTCGTTCTTCTGCGCCGCAATCTGCATCTGATCGATGCAGGTCGTCGCCAGCGCATAGAGATCGATCGGCTCAAACTCCAGCTTGAGGTCACTGTTGTCAAGCTCCGAGAGCTTGATAATGTCGTTAATCAAAGATTGCAGACGCTCCGCACTCCGGTGAATCTCATTTGCAAAATGCTCGGTGTCGCGCTCGTTGGTCATGCCGCTTGCGATCAGTTCCGCGTAGCCGGAGATCGCCGTGAGCGGGGTCTTGAGTTCATGCGATACATTTGCGGTAAATTCCTGCCGCATCTGTGCATGGTTTAAGATATCCATATGCTGCTGCTTGATCATCGACACAAACGGACGCATCTCCTCGTATACTTCCCGCTCATCGACGAGCACAATGTTGTCCGCCATCTTTTCGATCGGCTCCACAAAGCGCTTTGTCATGCGTTTTGCAAAAAAGGCGCACACCAGGAATACACACAATCCCACACCCAGCGTAAGCATCGTCATATTCCATGCCAGATGGTAGATGCTGCCGCTCTCTTTTCCGATTCTAAGAACATTTCCGTCTGAGAGGCGCATCGCATAATAGAATGTGTGCTCCGCGGAAGTCGTCGATTTGCGCATCCCGCGGCCTTCCCCGACCGCAAGCGCCCGCTCGACCTCCGGACGCCCCCTGTGATTCTCCATCTTCGTCTCGTCCTCCATGCTGTCATAGAGAACCGTTCCATCCGTAGCAATCAAAGTGATCCGCAGCCCGTCCTCGGAAAGCTGATCGCACACTTTCTGCGACGCATCCTCGAAATCCAGCCGGGAGATCACATGTGCATTTGCCTTTAAGTCATCATAGATCTGTTGTACCAGAATGCTGTAAAACAGCCCGATAGAACATACGGCAGTCACCAGAATGGCGATTGCCGCAATCAACATAAATTTGGAATTTAATTTTTTCTTCATAGGTTTTTGTCTACTCGATCATATATCCCACATTGCGTATCGTCTTGATGCAGCTTCCCGCCGCCCCAAGCTTCTGGCGCAATGTCTTGATGTGCATATCCACGGTCCGGCTCTCGCCCTCGTACTCAAAGCCCCATACCTGATCCATAATCTTGTCTCTGGACAGGACAATCCCCGCATTGATCATAAGATATTTCAACAATTCATATTCCTTGAACGTCAGCTCACATGGCTCATTCCCGACAAATACCGCATGCTTGTCGTTGTCCATCCGGATCTCGCCGTGGCAGATCTTTGTCTCCTCCGCCGCACTCTGCGTCCTGCGCAGCAGCGCTTTCACTCTGGAAATCAGCTCCATCACGCCAAACGGCTTCGTGATATAGTCATCCGCTCCGAGATCCAATCCCTTGACCTTGTCCAGCTCACTGGTCTTTGCGGTAACCATAATGACCGGAATAGCTGCCGTATTTTTATTCGCCCGGAGCTTTCCCAGAATCTCCAGACCGTCTTCATCCGGAAGCATGATGTCCAGCAGCAGAAGGGACGGAACCGCCCGCTCCAGCCGTTTGAACAGGCTTTCACCGCTCTCGAATTCCTCCACTTCATATCCGCTGTTCTTCAGCGCATAGCGCTCAATCTCACGGATGTTGACGTCATCTTCCACAATATAAATGGTTGCCATTGTTCTCCTCTCTTCCACAGCTCCCTGTGCACACCAGATCGAAGATACAGACTACAGCGCGTACTTGCTTCCGAACTCATCCAGCAGTCTGGTGAACTCTGCGCTCTCCGCCTCATCCAGCTGCTCTGTAAAACTGTGCTCCTCCAGCTGTGTATCTTTCAGCTGCATCATGTACACGGCAATATTGGAACAGTGGTCTGCCACACGCTCATAATTCATGGCGAGATCCGACAGGAGCAGTCCCAGTTCCATACTGCATTTGCCCTTGCGCAGCCGCTTCATGTGATGCTTCTTCACATCTTTATTTAATTCGTCAATTACTTCCTCTAACGGCTCCACCGTATGTGCCAGTGCCTGATCGTTGTTCACAAACGCATCCGTGGTTCTTGTCAGAATGTCACGGATTGCTGCACCGTAGAGATTCATCTCCTCTTCGCCCTTCCTGGAAAACGTCAGATTTTCCTTGCGCATCTGCTGTACGCTCTCCACCACATTGATCGAGTGATCGGAGATACGCTCAAAATCCGTAATGCAGTGCAGCAGCGACGTCACCTGCAGGCTGTCCTTGTAGGACAGATTCTCACTGCTCAGCTTCGTCAGATATGCGGTGATCTTGTCGTCATAGACATCGACCCGGTTCTCCTTGTCAATGACATCCTGTGCTTTCTCCTCCGAATACTCGCCCAGCACGTCCATCGCCTCCAGGAATCCATCTCTTGTCATCTCCGCCATCTGGCTTACCAGTGAACGGCACTGCTCAATCGCAAATGCCGGGGAGGAGAGGAATCTGTCGTCCAGGATTACAAATGCATCGTTTGCCGTCTTCTTCTCATCCTCTGTCTTCGGAATCGTAAGATATGCCAGATTCTCCAGTCCCTTCGTAAACGGAAGCAGAACCAGAGTAGTAAATACATTAAAAATACTGTGAACCAGTGCAATATCCGCCGCATTTACGACATCGTTCGTAAACGGGAAACGAAAGATTGCATTCCCCAGATAAAACAGGCACAGGAAAAGAATCGTACCGATCAAGTTAAAATATAAATGTACAAACGCGGTACGTTTTGCACCCTTGTTCGCGCCGATTGCGGAGATCATCGCCGTCACACAGGTACCGATGTTCTGTCCCAGAATAATCGGGATCGCTGTGCCAAATGTAAATCCACCGGTTACCGAAAGCGCCTGTAAAATGCCGACAGACGCGGAGGAACTCTGGATGACCGCCGTGAGCAGCGCTCCTGCAAGCACTCCTAGCACCGGATTCTTGAACATGGTAAGCAGGTTCGTGAACTCCGGCACGTCCGCAAGCGGCTCCACCGCTCCACTCATCGCCGACATACCGTACATCAGCACGACGAATCCAAGCAGAATCTCTCCGGTAATCTTCTTCTTATCGCTCTTGCCGGACATCAGCAGAATAATACCGATCATAGCCAGAATCGGTGAGAACGATGTCGGCTTTAACATATTTATAAAAAGGTTGTCTCCCTGAATTCCCGTCAAGCTGAGCAGCCATGCGGTAATTGTCGTACCGATATTGGCACCCATGATGATTCCGATCGCCTGTGAAAGCTTCATAATACCGGAATTTACAAATCCGACAACCATAACCGTTGTCGCGGAAGATGACTGTATGACCGCTGTGACGCCTGCACCGAGCAGTACCGCTTTTAACGGATTCGATGTCAGATTCTCCAGGATGCGCTCCAGCCTTCCGCCTGACATCTTCTCCAGTCCAGCACCCATCACATGCATTCCGTATAAGAATAATGCCAACCCGCCAATCAGGGACAGTACTCCAAAAATATCCATTCTAATCTCCTTTGCATCTCATTGCTTTACATCTTTTTTACATACGCATACATAATCATTTATAACGTATTTTTTGACGTTTTGCAATTACAATCCAAGGAGTCGGTAAAATTTTTTAATTTCAGGTAATTTTCCGGTAAGCTTTATGTAAAATCTGTGTAAAATCACGGTTTTTAGACCAATTTTCTACTTCTCGTGCTCTCCCGTGATCGAATAGATGACCCACTCGGCAATGTTTGTCGCGTGATCGCCGATACGCTCAAAATATTTTGCCACCATCAGCATATCCGTCGCCTGCTCGCCGTTTTTGACGTTCTCATTAATCTTTTTGATCAGCTGCTGCTTAAAGTCCGCGAACAGATCATCGACCACATCATCCTGCGCAATCACCGTGCGCGCCAGCTCCAGATCCTTGTTGACGAATGCGTCCACGCACTTGATGACCATATCAGTAGTCTCTTTCGCCATACTTTCCACCAGATCAATGTTGATCGCGCTGCGCTCGTATGTCGCATCGGACATCAGAATCGTCATCTCGGAAATATCCGCCGCATGGTCTCCGATCCGCTCCATATCGGTAATCATCTTTAATGCCGCGGAGATCAGACGCAGATCCTTTGCGACCGGCTGCTGCTGCAACAGCAGCTTCATGCAGAGCGACTCCACGGTCTTTTCCTGCTCGTCGATCTCCTCGTCGTAGGCGATCGCCTTCTTCGCCTTCTCCACATCCTGGCGCACCAGCGCGGAGATCCCCATCTCAATCGCGTGCTCAATCATGCTTCCCATCTGGATCAGTTCATTGTTCAGTTCTAACAGCTGTCTCTCAAATCTGTTTCTCATTGCTTGCTCCTTTCATCAACCGAAACGTCCGGTAATGTAATCCTCTGTCCGCTTATCCTGCGGCACGGAGAACAATTTTTCCGTATCTCCGCTCTCAATGACCTCGCCGAGCAGGAAGAATACGGTCTTATCGGACACACGCACTGCCTGCTGCATGTTGTGCGTCACCATAATGATCGTGTATTTTTTCTTCAGTTCCACCGCGAGATCCTCGATCTTCGAGGTTGAGATCGGGTCAAGTGCAGACGTCGGCTCATCCATCAGAATCACTTCCGGATCGACCGCCAGCGCACGTGCGATGCACAGACGCTGCTGCTGTCCGCCGGACATTCCGAGCGCACTCTTTTTCAACCGGTCTTTCACCTCATCCCAGATCGCCGCATCGCGCAGGGATTTTTCCACGATCTCATCCAGTTTTGCCTTGGAGCGGATGCCGTGCGTGCGCGGTCCGTATGCGATGTTGTCATAAATGCTCATCGGGAACGGATTCGGCTTCTGGAATACCATGCCGACACGCTTGCGCAGCAGGTTCACGTCCATGCCGCTGTAGATGTCTTCCCCGTCGAGCAGCACCTGTCCTGTGATCTTACATCCCTGTACCAGGTCGTTCATGCGGTTTAAGCATTTTAAAAAGGTGGATTTTCCACAGCCGGACGGACCGATAAATGCGGTAATTTCTTTTTCGTTAATGGACAGATCCACGTCCTTGAGCGCGTGGAAATCGCCGTAATACAGATTCAGATTCGATATATTAAACTTTTCTCCCATGTTTTCCTCATTTCCGCGCTTCGCGCTATTCTTTCACTGCCTCAAACCGCTTCGCGATCAAGGATGAGACTCCATTTATCAGAAGGACAATGACAAGCAGCACCACTGCAGTCGCATTTGCTTCATTTTTATGTAAACCTTCATTAGAAAGCACATACATATGGATGGCGAGCGTACGCCCGGAATCCATAAGTCCCGCCACACCGGTCACGGTACCCGCCGTGTAAATGAGCGCCGCGGTCTCTCCGACGATACGTCCGATCGAGAGAATGATACCGGATAGAATTCCCGGGATTGCCGCCGGAAGCACAATCTTAAAAATCGTCCGCAGTTTTCCGGCGCCCAGCCCGAAGCTTCCCTCTCTGTAGGAATCCGGCACACACAAAAGCGCCTCCTCCGTGGTTCTCATGATCGTCGGCAGCACCATGATGGCGAGCGTCGCCGCTCCGGAGAGCATGGAATAGCGCCAGTGCAGTGCAATGTTGAAAAACAGCATACCGAACAGACCATAAATAATGGAAGGAATACCGGTCAGCGTCTCCGCTGTCAGACGGACAACCTCCACGAATTTATTGCCCTTTCTGGCATATTCGATCATGTAGATTGCCGCCCCCACACCAAATGGCACGGAAAACAGCAGCGAGACCACAACCATCTCCACCGTGTTGATGATGGCGGGGAGCATGGACACATTGTCCGAATTATAATGTAATGCAAACAGGCTCGGCTTTAGGTACGGAATACCACTGATAAGGATGTAGCCCACAAGAAAAAGCAGCGTCACCACCGTGAGCGCGGCTGCAATCAAAACCAGAAGCAGCAGGATCAAAGAGCCGGGATGTCTGGTATAGGATTTCATTTTATCTTTTAATGTTACTTTGTTGATTGGATTTATCTGTTCCATCCCCTACTCCTTTCCGCTTCGCTTGATTGCCGAGAAGCACAGATTGATGATCAGAATAAACGCGAACAGCACCACGCCAGTAGCGATCAGCGCCTCCCGGTGCAGATCCGTCGCATAGCCCATCTCCATGACAATGTTCGTCGTCAGTGTGCGGACGCCCTGCAGAATACTGTTCGGGACACGCGGCTGGTTACCCACAACCATCATGACCGCCATCGTCTCCCCGAGTGCACGTCCGACACCGAGAATGACCGCCGCCAGAATACCGGATTTTGCCGCCGGTACCACAACGGTAAAAACGCTTCGCTCATGCGTTGCCCCGAGTGCCAGCGCTCCTTCGTAGTAACTCTGTTCCACTGCGCGGATCGTCGGTTCAGACGCTCCGATGATGGTCGGCAGGATCATGATTCCCAGAAGAATCGACGCACAGAGAATACTCTGTCCGTTGCTGTTCTTAAAATGTTCCCGGATAAACGGCACGAGCACAACCAGTCCGAAAAATCCGTATACGATAGACGGAATGCCCGCGAGCAGATTCACGACCGGCTTTAAGAGCTTATACAGTCCTTCCGGACAGAATCTTGCCATAAAAACAGATGTGAGTACACCGACCGGCACACCGATGATCAGCGCGCCTCCGGTGACGTAGATACTTCCCAGTATCATCGGGAAGATACCGAATTTATTGTTTCCCGGCTTCCACTTGGTTCCGGTCAGAAATTCCGCAAATCCGATTTTCTTCATTGCCGGAATTCCGTTTGCAAACAGGAATATGCAGATCAGCGCCACCGCCACGATGGAGATGACCGCAGCCAGCAGAAATACATATTCCATGATCTTCTCTCTTTTTTTCATCAGAACCTCCATTTACAGGTTTTTCCTAAATAACGTGTATGTTCCACGAAAGGACCGGAAGAACATTCTGTTCCCCCGGTCCGTCCTGCTATGCTATTTCTACTGTCCGTCCTAGTTTGCTGCATCCCAGGTTGTTGTCCCGCCTGTGAAAATACCCTTTACGGTGTCAGAGGAGAGATCCTCTACCGGGTTCTCCTGGTTTACAATCACTGCGATACCGTCCATGGCGATCTTCGTTGCGGTAAGTCCTTCTTCTGTCTCGGAATCCTTTAACTCGCGGGAAGCCATACCGATGTCGAGTGTGCCGTCTGCTGCTCCGGTCATACCTGTGGTAGAATCACTTGTCTGAAGCTCGATCTCCACATTTGCATTGACTGCCTTGTAAGCCTCGATCAGTTTCTCCATTACCGGAGATACGGAAGAGGAACCGCCGACTACGACTTTGCCTTCTGCTCCGTTGGACTCGAATGCTGCTGCGGAATCATCTCCGATATAACCGTTGTCGGAGATTACTTTCTGCCCGTCACCGCTCATGATGTAGTTGATGAAATCCTGTGCAGCCTCGCTGACCTCGCCCTTTGTTGCAATGTTGAACGGTCTTGCGATCTTGTAGGTACCGCTCTTGATGTTCTCTACGGTAGCCTCTGCCCCGTCGATTTTTACTGCCTTTACCGTGTCATTTAAGGAACCAAGGGATACATAACCGATTGCGTAGGTGTCACCTGCTACCGATGTGAGCATAACGTCCGTACTGTTGGTGATGATCGCTTCCTCTGTGGTATTATCCACTTTCTCGCCGCTCTCATCTTTTTCTTCCACACCGAACAACTCAATGAATGCTCCTCTTGTGCCGGAACCATCCTCACGGGAATATACGGCGATTGCTGATGTATGATCGAAATCTGCATTCTCTGCCGGTGCAGCTTCGCTTGTGGTATCTGCTGCGTCTGCGGTGGCTGCTGCATCTGTGGTGGTGTCTGCTGTCTCACTGCTGCCGCATCCTGCGAACATGCCCGCTGCCATAACACCTGTCAATAACATACACATTACTCTCTTCTTCATTTTGAATCCTCCATTCAATTTTACGGAATTTCTTCTCCGTTTTTTCTTTTACCTCGTTTCTTAGAACATGGTTTACTTTACGGGAGGAATGTAAAATGCAGAAGAGCACTTATGTAAAACCTGTGTAAAAATCCTGTCACATCATTTCGATCTGCCGGCGCAGCTCTAACATCTTATTGTCCACCTTTGCGATCACATCCGAGTAGCCGCGCGTCTCGCGCTCCACATTGGCGATCTGTCCGGCGTCCTTCTTATAGCACATCTGTGTGTCCAGCTCCGCCCAGTAATCCATTGCAAACGAGCGGATCTGGATCTCTACCCGGATCTCCGTGACCGTGTCGTTGTACGTCACCGGAACGCCCGCAATCACATGAATACTCTGATAGCCGCTCTTCTTGGGATTTTTCACATAATCCTTTTCCTTGATAATATGAAAATCCTTCTGCTTCTTGATGGCATCCGCAATCCGGTAGATGTCGTCGCAGAAAAAGCACACGACCCGGATGCCGGCGATGTCATTGAGAGTCTGCACCGCCTCCTCAAAAGAGACTTCCCGCTCTTTCTTTTTGAGTTTTTTGGTGACGCTGTCCGGCGTCTTGATGCGGCAGGACATATTGCGAATGACCTGGCGGTGGCATTGTTCCGTCAGGTCAGCATTGATCAGTCTTAATCGTGCCTGTACGAGATCCATGGCAGCGGCATAGGATAGCTGCACCATCGGCTGTAACAGTTTCTCACTCAACAGGTCCTCATTCGGCAATTTTTGTTCTCCGTTTTGTTTTTCCTTTATTTCTATTCGCTTCTTTTTCTTTTTAGAATCATTCTTTGGCAAAACCCGCTGCGCCTCCCATCGCACCGCTCTGTGACGTCTCCCCCTCCATGCACCGGCGCTGCATCTGAAAGCAGATAAATCCCACAACAAACATAGCGGCGATCGCTGCCACACCGGCTCTTGATGTATCAAACAGCTGCGTGGTGATTCCCATCAGCATCGTTCCCATAAAGGAAGCTCCTTTTCCAAAAATATCGAAGATGCCGAAATACTCCGTCGACTTTTCCTTCGGGATGATCTTGGCATAGTAGGAACGGGAGAGCGCCTGGATGGCTCCCTGAAATACGCCGACAAACGTTGCCATCATCCAGAATTTCCACGCCGCATCCAGCCAGAGTGCATAGACCGCAACCACAAAGTAGGCACCGATGCAGACCGAAATGAGTTTTGAAGATGCAAAGCGCTGGGTCAGTTTTCCGAACAGAATCGCGCACGGGAATGCGACGACCTGCGTGAGCAGCAATGCCATCAGAAGGCTGGTGTCGCTGATTCCGACGTCTTTTCCGTAGGAAGTCGCCATCTCGATGATGGTATACACGCCATCAATATAGAAGAAAAACGCTGCCAGAAACCACAGCACCTTTTTGTCATCCCGGATCTCCGCAAAGACTTTGCCGAGTCTGGAAAAGATCCCGCGCACATCGGTGCCGCCCGCTTCTACATAGTATTTCTGCTGATAGTTCCGCAGCAGCGGGAGTGTCACAACCACCCACCATGCCGCGTTGATAAAAAATGCAATCATCATCGCAACCGTGCCGGAAATGCCGATTGCGTCCGCGCCGAGGATCAGACCGAGGCTCGCCACAAACGGCACGCAGCTTCCGATGTATCCCCACGCATAGCCCTGGGAGGACACCTCATCCATCCGCTCATCCGTCGTGACATCCACAAGCATGGAATCGTAGAAAATGAGGCTTCCGGAGAATCCGACTTTTGCAATTACGAAAATGGCAAGGAACAGAATCCAGGTCCTTGGAATCGCAAGCGCCGCACAGCCGAGCACTCCCATCATCATGAAAAATGTAAACAGCGGCTTCTTGCGGTTCTTATTGTCGGCGACCGCACCAAGCACCGGTCCTAAAACCGCCACAATCAGCGTGGAGATCGAGATGGCGTAGCTTAGATATGCGGTGGAGTCCGATGCGCTGATGCCGTTTGCGGACGCCATGTTTTTGTAGTAGATCGGTATAATCGTCGACATCAGCAGTGTGAACGCCGAATTTCCGACGTCATACAGTACCCAGAATTTTTCGAGTCTGCTCATTTTCGTTTTCATAATCTTTTACCTCTTCTTCCTTAATAAAGCGGAATATTTCATCATAATATTTCGCACGCGTCCGCTCATCCGCATTAAAAATCTCATGTCTGGAATCCGGCATAAAGAAAAGCTTTGTCCGCTCCGTCTCCTCCGCAAACCGCGCGATCGCATCGTTATCCACCATGTGGTCACGACCTGCTGCAAAAAGCAGCACCGGCACCTTGATCTTTGCCAGATTCTCCCGCCGCATCAGCTTACGGCTGGCGCGAAGCCCTGCGCGGACCCAGGCATAACTTCCGCCGTAGGTGCGGTAATGTTCATCTAAGAGCCGCTTTTGAAACATATAGTCATAACGCTCTTTTGAAAGGCAGCTGCTCCCCTCAAACTGCGGCGTCTCTGAAAAGCCCTGCTGTCCCGCCAGTGTGGCAAAGCATTTTCCTTTTCCGGTCAGACAGCAGAACTCCGCCAGCAGTTTTGCCAGAAACCGCGGATATTTTCCGGTCTGCATGGCACACATCGGCGCGGAGAGGACTGCCGCCTCAAACAACTGCGGATAACGTTCCAGTGCAAGGATTGCAATGGCGCCTCCCATCGAATGTGCAAACACGATCCGGTGTTCCGCCCCGGGACTTACGACCGTCTCCACAAACCGCGCGAGATCTGCGGCATAGCAGTCATAACTTTGCACATGCACCAGTTCCGGGTCATCCACCTCGCGCCCGGAATACCCGTGTCCCCGGTGTTCCGGCACATAGACCGAGTATCCCGCCTGCAGAAAACGGTATGCGACTTCGTTATATTTTTCCGCGAATTCGCAAAACCCGTGGGAAATCACAACACATTTCCCCGCATCCGGCAGAAAATAGCGCCGGTAAGCGATCGACATGCCATCTTCCATCTTAAGATAGCCCTTCTCGCCGTGCTCTTTCAGATAAGGCTCTACCGTCTCCGCCATCCAGGCGGCATAAGCAGTCTTCTCCTCTTTCGCACAGCTTCTATCCTCCGGCATCATCCCTGCTTCCCCTGCTTCTTTATCACGCGCACCAGCTCCGGTGTCAGCGTTCCGTCCAGATACTCGGCAGCGATCCGCCTGCCCACGTCCGGATAATTCGTAATCATGGCGTCCACCTGCATCTCGCACACCATGCGCATGTACTGCTCCTCGTTCACCGTCCAGACGTGTACGCGCTTTCCGTGCTTCTTACAGTCTTCCATGTAATTCGGATACTGCAGATTGTAGAGCGCCGGATGCATGGCGTCTGCGCCCACGACAAGCGCGCCATAGCTGACCGGATTGACAATGCCGTCACAATAGAGCATGCCGGTCTTCGCCTGCGGATTCAGCTCCTTGATGCGCTGCACCGTGTAGTGGTTAAACGACGAGTACCACACGCACTCCTCCAGTCCCATGCGGGCGGTCAGGTCAAGCACGCGCTCTTCGATCTCCGGATAAAAGACCACGCCGGTCTTCAATTCCACATTGATCGTAAGTCCCGTCGGCTTTAACAGCTCATAGACTTCCTCGAGCGTCGGGATCATCGCCCGCTCGTACCCTTCCTTATGCGTCCTGTTGTAATTAAATCTGGAAATTCTCGCGTATGTAAAATCTTTGACCCAGCCGCTGCCGTCGCTGGTACGGTCAACCGTCTCGTCGTGGATGACAACCAGTTCTCCATCCTTTGTGAGCTGCACATCCAGCTCCACGCCGTCCGCGCCCATCTCAACCGCCATCCGGAATGCCTCCAGTGTATTTTCAGGCGCGTAGCCGCTTGCGCCGCGGTGCGCCCATACCAATGTCTGTTTTTCCATGTATACAAAAACCTCCGATATGATAGCTTCTTATTTCTTCTATCATATCGGAGGTTTGTAAAATTGTTCGGGTGCGTTGTGTAAAATTTAGAAGGGATATGTAAAATATCTGTAAGATCACCCTAACTGAGAAAAATGCCGGTCAGCATTTTCCCCGCTTTATCATTCCGCGCAGAATCTGTGCGGCTCCGCCGCCGTTTCCTTTTTTATATTCCTGCCCCCGCAGGTAGAGCTGCTTCACTTTGACGGAAGCCAGTTCCTCCTTCGGGATGTCGTAAGGATTGCGGTCCAGCAACACCATGTCCGCTATTTTTCCCGCTTCCAGACTTCCGCGCTCCCTCTCATCAAAGGTCGTGTAATATCCGTTGTAGGTACACATGCGCAGCGCCTGCTGCACGGAGATGGATTCTGCCGGATTGCTGTGATTGCATGCCTTATACATCCATAAAAGCGGGTCCGGATCTGTGCAGGGTCCGTCCGATCCCGCACTTAAAATCAGTCCGTGTTCGCAGAATGTGCGGATCGGATTCAGCCTGCCCGCACGCTCTCCGAGGATCTGCTCCAGATAGCAGTCCGGCTCCTGCGGCCAGTCAATGAACGCCGTCTGCACTGCCAGATTGATGTGATACCGCTCACAGACCGCAATCTCCTCCGCAGTCGGCAGACATGCATGGATGATCGTATGTCTGTGATCTTCTCTGGGCAGATCGTCAAGCGCCGCCTTGATGGCACGCACCGCCTGCACAAACGCCTTATCGCCGATCGCGTGCATCTCGATCTGCAGACCGGCGCGGTTTGCCGCCTTACAGAATTCCGTCACTTTTTCATCCGAATAGTAGAGTACGCCGCAGTCCGACGTGTTTTCATACGGCGAGAGCAGTGCCGCATCCATGGAACCGAAGCATCCGTCAAGCGCTGTCTCAAAACAGCCCCCGATTCTCGGAAGCTTCCGCTTTACCGCCTTATTCACATCGAGCGTCTGCATAAACACGCGCATCTGCATGCCGTTTGTGATGCCGCGCGCAAAAAAACGCTCCAGATCGACGTCCAGATCTCTCGCAAAGCCGACGCCGCTGACCGTATGGATCATGCCGATGCCGCGCGCAGCCAGATCGTCCAGCGCCTTCTGCATGTGCGCCACCAGCTGCACCGTAGAGAGCGAAGCTGTGATATAATCCGAGACGGCGAAAAATGCCTCCTGGTTCATCTCCCCGGTATCCTCATGAAAACCGCGCAGATGCTGCACCTTGCCGCGCACTTCGTTTAACAGCACCGTGTTGACGACACACGCGTGGCCGTCGTACTTTACCAGAAAGAGCGGTTTGTCGGGACACACCTCATCCAGCTGCACCCTGCGCACCAGATGTCCGTCTGACACGGAATACGGCGATGCGCCAAACCCGATCACCAGCTTTTCCTTCGTTTTCTTCACATGCTCCCGGAGCATCTGAAGAATCTCCTCATTGCTCCGCGCATTCATGACATTGAGCCCGGCATGAAACGTCGCGTAACTTGCGAAATGGATATGACTGTCCACAAACGGCGGAATCAATGCCCCCTCCCCGGTGGACACGCGCTCCGCCGCCACACAGCCGGCCGGCAGCTCGTCCCCGCAGTAAAGGATTTTCCCCTGATCCTCCAACAGATAATGTGCAATCCGGTTCTCTTTGTCACAGGTTAAAATGTTACCCTCATAAAGTCTCATACCGTGCTCCTTTCCAATCCCTTAAATTTTAAAATAAGACCGGAATAATGTAAATGCCAAGTGCTATCACCGTCACAAGGATCGTGCCGGCTTTCCAGATCCGGTACTCCTTGTCCATCTTTGCCTTTTCCTGGGGGGACGGCTCCTCGAGGATACCGATCTCCTCCTCGATGGACGGAATCTTATTCTCATGCTTTCTGGTGAAAAGCGCCCCGTAGACAATCGCCGCCACAGTCACAACCGCCGCCGTCAGAAGCGCTATGCGGTCTGCAAAAATCAGAATAATGGTGTAGGCTGCGATCGTGACATAGCATCCGACCGTTCCTGCCGGCGCCTTGTACGGCCGGTTCATATCCGGATAGTGCTTCTTTAAGCCAAGGTAAGCCAGACAGCCGATCATATAACATACCGCGAGTGAGATCAGCGATACCGACGCGATATAATTGATCGACCCGGTTGCAATCAGGATAATATTGATGATGCCGACCACAAGAACCGCCATATACGGTGTCTTATACTTCGGATGTACCTTGCACAAGAACTTCGGCAGGGAACCGTCCTCCGCCATCGTGTAGATGTAGCGCGCCGGTGCCGCAATTCCCGGATTGATGGTGGAGAGATCGCCGCCGAATGCAATGCCGATGCAGAGCAGAATGATCGGGAAGCCCACCAGTCCGGCAGCCCGGAGTCCCTCCGCATACGGTGCGTCTGCCACTGCAAGGATGTGGTAAAACTCGTGCGGCACCAGTCCGACAAGAAACCACTGGAATAACGCGTTGACTGCAAATACAAGGAATACCGATACTTTTAACGCTCTCGGAAGCGTATACTGCGGATATTTCGTCTCCGCACCCATCGATACACAGGTCTCAAATCCGGTATAGCACCACCATACCAGTCCGAAAATGTACATCATTTCCTTAAACGGCGGCAGGGAATCCATGGCGATCCCGCCGAAATAGTCCAGGTGAATGTGCGGTATCATATATAAGAACCATGCCACGGCACAGCCCCAGAAGAAGAAAATGAATCCCGTCTGCGCTTTTCCAGACATCTCAATTCCCCGGAAGTTCAAGATCAGGAAAAACAGAACCAGCACAATCGCAATGATCCGAGAATCCACTCCCTCGATATTGATGCCGAGTTCTCCGAACAGAATTTTAAAATAATTGGAAAATGCCAGTGTCTCGCCCGCGCCGATGCCGACCACGGAGATGATGTAATGCCAGCCTGCCAGATTCGCCCAGACCCGGTTGAGTCCGCGCTTCGCATAATTGTAAGTACCTCCGGCACACGGAAGTGCCGCTGACATCTCGCCGTAGATCAGACAGGGCCAGATCGAAATGAGCAGGGATAAAAATGTAATTACAATAATCCCCGATCCGACATATCCAATCTGTGAGGAACCACAGGTAAACAGTCCCACTCCTACTACCGTTCCTATCGTCATACTGATCGACTCTTTCAGTCCGAGAGCACGCACCAGCTGACCTCCTTCGTTTTTCTCCATAATGTATCCTCCTTTGTCTGTCTTGCTGCTTCTATAGAAAAAGAGCACAGACGTCCCGCCTGTGCTCCTTCGCAACCATGTCTTTATTCTGCTTTTGAAAATTCTACGCCGCTTTTTTTCTTTTCCAGGATCTGTGCGATCAGATCCGCAATATGTGCGGCCGCCTCCACCGGCGGCACACCGTGCCTGCTGATATTCGATACAACCGTATACTCCGACTCAAGCATGTCCGGTCTCGCATGGTAGGCAATATATGCCGACATGCTCTCCGATGTCAGAAGACCCGGGCGCTCCCCGATGAGCACGCAGGTTACCTCCGCATCCAGAAGCGGTCCGATCGTCCGCGCGGTATTCACTCTGCAATACCGCACGAAAAACGGCGTCCCGACGGTAATTCCCTTATCCTCCAGACCCATTTTTATGGTTGGAAACAGATCCGGAATGTTCGCCTTGATGGACGGCGAGCACAGACCGTCGCCGAAATAGATCTGTACCTGCGGATGATGGACGCAGTTTTCCGCAATTTTTTGTCTGGCATCCGGCAAAAACTCCCTGCCCCAGTCCGGGCGGAGGAGCATTTCGTTTTTATTGGAACATTTTGTCCGCACCTCAAAAACGCCAAGTTCCTTTACCACTTCCTCCGGCACTTCATTGAACACCGCGTCGTTTGCCGCCGCATGCGCCGCCAGAAACCGGAGCTGTGCCTCGGTCGTGTAGCGTGCGCCGCACCGCCCGATCCCGATCCGCGCGGGCGTCGCATGCTTCATCTTCCAGAGTTCCTTTTCATTATGCGGGTGCTCCACCTGCATATATTCCATAATGTCTGTCTCTGTAATATCGCGGAGGCAGGCGGTCTCTTTTTCACTCATATATCCTGTTCCTCCTATTTAAAGAATATGGACGGGTCTCCGGCGTTCGGACCGAGATGCCCGTTTTCCCAGATGCCCCGTTTTTCAAGCCATGCCTTAAACTCCGGTATCGGCTCCTTTTTCAGCAGCTGCCGGATGCTTGCCACATCGTGATAGCTGGTGGACTGATACATCAGCATAATATCATCCGCCTGTGGCAGTCCCATCACATAGTGAACGCCCGCCGTTCCAAGAAGTGTCAGGATCGTCTCCGAGTCGTTCTGATCGGTCGGCATGTGGTTCGTATAACATACGTCGCAGCCCATCGGCAATCCGTGCAGATGCCCGCAGAAGACGTCCTCGAGCGCCGCCCTTGTGAGCTGCTTGGTGTCGTAGATATACTCCGGCCCCATGAAGCCTACCACCGTGTTCACCAGAAACGGATGATAGTGCCGTGCGAGACCGTAACATCTGCATTCCATCGTCTGCTGATCACTGCCAAACGCCGCCGAGGATGACAGTTCCGAACCCTGCCCTGTCTCAAAATACATGACGTTGGGGCCCTTTGCCGGTCCCTCCTCCCGAAACAGCATCTCCGCCTCCGACAGCATCCCGGTGTTGATGCCAAACGCCGAGAGCGCCGCCTCCGATCCCGCAATCGACTGAAAACACAGATCGGCGCTTCCCTGCCTGGTTCTAAGCGCCTCCATCTGTGTCGTCACATGTGAGAGCACACAGGTCTGTGTCGGAATCTCATATTTATCCCGGATGTCCCCGAGCACTTTCCAGATCGCAAGCGTGCTGTCCACCGTATCAATCGCCGGATTCAGCCCGATGACGGCATCGCCGATGCCGTAGCTGAGTCCTTCTAAGGTGCTGGCTGCCACGCCTTCCACATCATCCACCGGATGATTGGGCTGCAGTCTCGACGCGAGCACGTTTTCCGTGCCGATCGTGGTATTGCAGGTCGCCGTCACCCGGATCTTGCTTCCGGCAAGAATCAGATCCATATTGCTCATGATCTTGGAGATCCCGGCAATCACTTCGCTGGTCATTCCCCGGCTTGCGCGCATCAGCGCCCCGCTGTCTGTGGCGTCACAGAGAATCCACTCCCGCATCTCCTGGATCGTTCTGTCCCTGATCGTGCCGTAGACCGTTTCATCAATATCATCCTGAATGATCCGCGTCACCGCATCCTCCTCGTAGGGCACCACGGGATGCTCTGTTAAATCTGCCACGGTCAGCTGCGCCAGCACCTCCTTGGCGGCAATCCGCTCTAAGGCGCTCTCCGCTCCCACACCTGCCAGCTCGTCTCCCGATTTTTTCTCGCTCGCCTTTGCCAGCACATCTTTTACATCCTTAAATTCATAGGTCTGCCCCAGCATCCGTGTCTTTAATATCATAAGCTGCTCCTAACCATTAAATATCAATGTCTTTACTATCACGGGAATAACGTTACCCGACGCAACCGGTTCGCCCAGATCAATAAAATCTCCGCTCCCACAGCTGATTCCATCGATGCAGATAACGCTGCACTTCTCTTTCAGTCTGTGATGCAGCGCCTGCCCGATTGCTTTTCCGATATCCTCCTCGAGCACCAGGATCAGATGCCTGCCCATGCCGCACTCCCTGACATACTGATCCGCAATCAGTTCTGCAATTCTTTGTACCTGTGCGAAAGCAGGGCACTTTAACCCCTTCATGGCAAGCGCCACCTGCCGGTCTTTTTCCTGATCCTCCCTATAAAGCAGCAGCGCCCGGTGCATGTTTTCCGGCAGTTTTTCAATCTCTTCCTCACGCTCCAGCGGAAGCTTCACCACCGGAATATTTTTTAACGGAAACGGTTTCGTCGTGTACTCAATCGTACTTCCGGAAATGTTCATGCTGTAGTTGCCCGCGCCGATCACCGTCGCCCGCATGGTTTCCCGCGCATCCGTCACTGCTGCCCGGCAAAACACTTCGTTCTTCCGGATCGCCTGCGCCAAAAGGATTCCGATGTCCCCATAGCGGAACAGATTCTCCTCTTCCCCGAAGCATGCCGCCACCCCGCCGGAGAACATCACAATATCGGGCGGCGTGCTATCCGCCAGAAGATGGTTGGTCTGTATGTAGGAAAGCTCTGCTGCCTCCGGCGCCAGATGCACTGCCTCCGCAAGAAGTTCCGCCATCGCAGCGGTGAGTCTGCGCAGCTTTTCCAGTTCTGCCGTTCCGCCCTCCGCAAGATCAATCTCAAGCCTGCCGCACAGCCATTGCAGCTTGGGCGCCATGTAGGTCACCCTGCCATCCTTCACGCGGATCAGTCTGCCGCCGATGTCGAGGCATGCCGTATCAACCATATTTCCGTTCTCAAAAACGCAGATATTTGTCGTGCCGCCGCCGATATCCAGATTGACTACCCGCTTCCCCGTCTTTTGGGACAAATCCGCGGCTCCCGCACCTTTTCCTGCCAGAACAGACTCCAGATCCGCTCCCGCTGTCGCCACGACGAACTCTCCCGCCACATCGGCGATCGCCCGCACTACCGACTCGGCATTTCTTTTCCGTGAAGTCTCCCCCGTGATGATGACGGCTCCGGTTGCAAGATCTGCCGGACAAACACCCGCCTTCTCATATTCCTTTTTTATGATCTCATGCACGCGCTCCCCGTCAATCTCCTCCCGGGATGACAGCGGTGTAAAATATATTTCACTCTCGTAGATGACCTCCTTGGACACCACCTTGATCTGTGGAATTCTGCCAAATCCGCCTGTGTTCTGGAGAATCATCCTGCTGAACACAAGCTGCGTCGTCGACGTTCCAATATCAATTCCGGCACTTAAAATCTCTTCCATCTGCATTCTTCTCCTCCTCCAAAAACTGTTCTTTTCTGTCTGTGTCTGCCGCTCACAATATAATTGCGCGGTGGTTTTTTATCTGCGGCAGCCCGGCTTTCACATCTTAGTGCAATATGGTATTGCCTATTACATAAAAAAAGAGAGCAGCCGCTACCGCGGTGCTCCCTTGCACATGTCATCTGATATCTGAATTTAGAAGTTATTATAGCATGACACTTTTTGTTCAGCAATTTCCTTTTTTAACAAATATTTTACCGGCTGCTCATATATTTTTGTCTTTTTTGTACCTTTTGTATGACTTCTTCCAGCCTTTTTGTACGGATTCAGGCAGCGTTTTTTGCCTGCCTTACATTGTAGACCGTCGCCGAACCGACCACCAGCAGGGCGCCGATGACAGCAGTTGCACCGATTGTCTCCCCATAAAAGACAGCCACCAGAATCGGATTTAAGATGGGCTCGATCGTCGAGGTCAGCGACGCCGTGACCGGAGAGACCGCATCCAGTCCCCGCGACAGGAACACATAGGACAGACCAAACTGCACCACGCCGAGCAGCAGCACGAAGAACCAGATATGCAGTGACATCTCGTTCTCCTGCCCGTAAAACGGGATTCCGATCGCCGCGCTCAGCGCACAGGATACCAGAAGCGACGATTCAAAGTCCGCTCCGCGGAATTTCTTCTGCATCATCACAAGCGCATAGGCAAGACCTGAGAGAATCGCGAGCAGATTCCCCGCCATGGCTCCGGCATCCAGCGACGTATAAAAGAAGCAGAGAATCCCGGCAAAGACTCCCGCACAGGCAAACACCGCATCACGCCCCGGCTTTTTGTGAAAGATCAGCCACATCAGAAGAATGACAAACACCGGCTCCGTGAACTGCAGTACAATCGCGTTGGCGGCTGTCGTGAGCTTGGTCGCCGCCACAAAGGCAAACGCCATCACCGTATTGCACACCGCGCCGAAGAGCACCGTCTTATTCCACACGAACTTCTGGCGGCGCAGAAGCATGTAACATCCCACAACCAGCGCCGAGAAGATACTGCGCGCTCCCTGGATCGTCACCGACGACCACGGAATCGACTTGATTAAAACGCCTCCGGTGCTGAAACAGACCGCCGATAACAGTACGCGGACCGTTCCCCGCAGACTTTCCGCATTCATTTTTTTATCACTCATATCCATTCCTCCCATCCGGGTTTCTGTCGTATTCTCCATCCGCGCTTCTGCCGTATTCTCCCATCCGTGCATCCGCCGCTTCCTATGAAATGAAAACATAGACCAGCACGAGTACTGCCAGAAACAGTACGTTTGCGACCGTAAACCACAGGAGGTAGTGCCATTTCGTCTTATTATAATTGTGCGCGTAGATCTTATAAGAGATCAGGCTCGCCATCGATGCGATGAGCGTTCCCAGTCCGCCCAGATTCACGCCGATCGTAAGATTCTTCAGATCGTGCGTAAAATCCGCCAGAAGCAGGGTCGCAGGAACATTGCTGATGATCTGGCTCGCCCCGATGCCGACCGCCAGTTCCCTGCCCGCCACAAGACTTTGCAGGACAGACCTCACCGCCTCGATATTCCCCATATTGCCGATGAAGATGAAGAAACTGATAAACGTAAACAGCAGACAGTAATCCACCTGCAAAAACACCGCACGATCCGTAAAAATGAGTACAATGAGCACCACGGCGAGCATCAGCTCCCACGGAAGCACCCGCGCTACCGAAAGCAGGCTTAGCACAAAGAGCGCCAGATAAATCCCGTTTTTCTTCCTGCCGGCTGCTCCGGACGTCTGCAAAAGTGCCCCCGTCTCCAGCGAGATCCGGCGCTTGCCCGCGCTGAGCACGAACACGACAAGCAGCAGAAGCACACCTGACACGAGCGTATACGGCGCCATCCATCCGATAAATTCACCCAGCCCGGCACCGGAGATGCTGTAAAGATACAGATTCTGCGGATTCCCGACCGGCGTCAGCATGCTCCCCAGATTCGCTGCAAGCGTCTGCAGCACAAACGTTGTCACAATCAGCCGCTCCTGGTGGCATTTCTGCAGGATCGTGCACGCAAACGGCACAAACGTCAGAAGTGCGACGTCGTTTGTGATAAACATACTGGAAAAAAAGCACAAAAAAACAAGCACCAGCATCAGCTGCGCGGTATTTTTGGTCTTTGCCAGAAGCCGGCTGCCGATCGCATCGAACAGTCCGTTGCTCTGAAATCCTGCCACAATCAGCATCAGCGACAGCAAAATGCCGAGCACGCGCCAGTCAATGTAGCCCACGTACTGCGGACCCGGGTGCACCCAGAATGCCGATGCCACAGCGAGGGCTGTGGCGATCGTGAGTACCGTTTCTTTTTTTATAAAATCTGTGATCTTCTGCAACATGTTGTCCATCATCTTTTCTGTTTCATTGTAAAAATTCCTTTCCTATTTTACTTCTCTTTTTTACACTTGCATAGGATTTTTTTCTGAAAAAGCGGCATACTACCACAAGATAGCCTGTTATCGCTGCATGCGCACAGCCGGTGTCTGGTATTTTCCCATGCACGGCTGCCCGCGCAGGAATGGAGATTTACGTGAAAAATACATTATCCTTACCTGTCACAAATGAAAACGGTTCCTATGAGATCCGCCTGGAGAGCATCGGCGGGCTGGGCGCCAATCTCTGCGGAAAAATGCTCGGAGAGCTCGGCGCGCTGTCGCTTTCGCTCAATTCCTTAAGCTTTTCCAGCTACGGCTCCGAAAAGCGCGGTTCACCGGTCAAGGCGTATGTCCGCTGGTGCGCCGATGACCGCCCGCTGCGCGTCAACAGCCCCGTGACCCGGCCGCATCTGCTCGGCATCTTTCACGAAGGACTGATCGGCACCTACCCGGTCTTGGACGGCGTCACCGTAGACACCAAAATCGTATTAAATACCCCCTTGTCCGCTGACGAAGCGGCAGATAAATACCATATTTCCATCGGAGAACTCTATTGTCTGGATGCGCTCGCACTTGCGATGGAAAGTCATTCCCGCATCAACATGGTCATGCTCGGTGCTCTGGTGCGCGCCAGCGGATTTATCCCGCCGGAAGCTGCCGAAACGCTCTGCCGCGATACGATCGGGAAAAAATATCCCGCACTCATCGAAGCCAATCTCGCGGGTCTGCGCCTGGGATATGAAAATGTCAAAATGGCTCAGGGCGACCGCAACCTCGCCCCTCTGCCGGACGCCCCGGCGGACCGGTATGCTTGGGGCTATGCCAACGCTCCGATCGGCGGCGTCAATCCGCGGATCGGAAGCACCGTCTCCAACGATCTGACCGCCTCGCGCGAAGGGTACATTCCCCTTTTTATTCAGGAAAAATGTATCAACTGCGGACTGTGTGACACGGCATGCCCGGATATGGTCTTCCAGTTTGCTCCCGGCACCTACCGCGGAAAAAACTGCATGGTCAACCAGGGACTTGACTACTATCACTGCAAGGGCTGCCTGCGCTGTGTGGAAGTCTGCCCCACCAATGCGCTCGTGACGGCACTCGAAAAAGATTACCCGGAAAAACCGCATTTTCTTCCGAATCAGCATCTGCTGCCCGACGCCATCCGCTATCAGACCGTCGGTGCGAATTCCTGGATCACGAGCGATTCTTTTACCGACGAAAAGCGGGTCGACGGAGGCGTCGTATAAATGCAGGCAGCACCCGTGAATCGTACCGGCGCACAGCGTCTGCAGAATGGAGAATGATATGGAAAAACAAAAAATTATGTATGACAGCGGCAATGAGCTTGCTGCATTTGCCGCAAAGCAGATCAACTATCACGTCATGGGGTATTATCCGATCACGCCCTCTACACAGATTGCGGAAAATCTGGATGTCATGGGCGCGGAGGGGCTTCACGACATTGCCCTGATCGCCGCCGAGGGAGAACACAGCGCCGCCGGCATCTGCTACGGCGCCTCAGCCGCTGGAGGCCGTGTATTTAATGCCACCAGCGCCAACGGGCTTTTGTACGCCTTAGAACAGTTTCCGGTGCAGTCCGGCACACGCATGCCGATGGTCATGAATGTTGCATGCCGCACGGTTTCCGGCCCTTTGTGCATCAAAGGCGATCACAGCGACGTCATGTATCTGCTCAACACAGGCTGGATCATTCTTTTTGCCGATGAACCGCAGAAAGTCTATGATTTTAACCTGCTCGGTCTAAAGCTTGCCGAGGCTGTCCGTCTCCCGGTCGCAGTCGCGTTCGACGGCTTTTTTACGAGCCATCAGAAGCGCAAGTGCCTTGTATTTGAGAATGATGACACCGTCACCCGCTATATCGGGGAAAAGCTTTCCTGTGACAACCCGAAGGTCTCCGCATTTGCCGGCACCGGCACCTGCGGCGCCGCCGGGGAGCTTCCTTACGCCAGCGTCTTAGATCTCGCGCATCCGGTTTCCATCGGTTCCTATATGAACGAGCCGGATGTCATCAATAACCGCTACCAGCTCCATCTCGCCATGGAAGCCGCGAGAAACAAGCTGCCGGAGCTGTTTACAGAATATGCCGCCCTCTCCGGCAGGGAACTTTCCTTCTGCGGCGCCTACCGGCACGAGGACGCCGAGGTTCTGCTTTTCGTGCTCGGTTCCTCCTACCATACCGCCATGGAAGCCGTCGACCGGCTGCGGCAGGACGGCATAGCGGCAGGCGTGATCACCCTCTACGTTCTGCGCCCGTTCCCCGCTAAGGAACTTCGGGTGCTCTGCCACAATGCTTCCACGATTCTGGCAGCAGACCGGCAGGACAGCTACGGCGCCGGGGGCGGCAACATGTCGCTTGAATTAAAGGCCGCTCTCTCTTCCCTGCCGCACCCGCCGCGCATTTTAAGCCGGATCTACGGTCTCGGCGGCAAGGACTTTTTCGTGGAGGACGCCCTCGCCCTCTTTAAAGAGGCACTCTCGCCGGACGCCCCGGCGTTCGATTACTACGGCGTCACTGCGGGCACGGAAGCATCGGATCGGACTGCTTCCTCCGGGACAGATTCCGCCGGGACAGACGCAGTGCCGACAGCTTCACACCAGGCAGCCTCTATCAACGAAGATATGACTTCAAGTGCCTCCGGCAGGGCTGACCGCACAATAGCGGACCAGGCTTCGGGCAATTCCGGCAAAGCCGCCCCGGCGATGGAGATTTCTGCGATGCAGCCGCAGTATTTTAAGTCTGTCACAAAGGAAGAATCCACACCGGGTCTCACCACCTGCATCTTCGATCACGCAGCCGGGAAAATGAAGGTCTCCGGCGGCTCTGTAAAAGATACGACCGCCATGCCGATGCGCGTCGCACCGGGACACGGCGCCTGCCCGGGCTGCGGCATTCCGATCAATTTGAACCTCCTGCTAAAGGGCATCGAGGGCAACGTCGTCCTGCTATTTCAGACCGGCTGCGGCATGGTAGTGACAACCGGCTACCCCAAAACCGCATTCCGTGTTCCATTTCTGCACAATCTGTTTCAGAACGGCGCGGCGACTCTAAGCGGCGTTGTGGAGGCGTTTCACCAGCGCCAGAAACGCGGGGAATACCCGGACGGCGAGATTACCTTTGTGATGGTGAGCGGTGACGGCGGCATGGATATCGGTATGGGATCGGCACTCGGCACCGCCCTGCGCGGACATAAGCTGATCATTTTTGAGTACGATAACGGCGGCTACATGAATACCGGCTACCAGCTCTCCTACTCCACACCGCTCGGCGCAAAGAGTTCTACTTCCCATGTCGGAAAGACGCAGTACGGCAAGAACTTCTTCCACAAGGATACGCCGGAGCTGATGGCCGCGACCCACATTCCATATGTCGCAACAGTCGCAGAATCGAATCCGGCCGATTTTATCCGGAAAGCGGCAAAAGCCGCCGCCTATTCCAGAGAGTTTGGCACTGCCTATATCAAAGCGCTGTCCGCCTGTCCGCTGAACTGGAATGATAAGCCCAATCTGGAGCGGAGCGTCATTGCCGCCGCCGTGGACTGCTGCTATTTTCCGCTCTACGAAATCGAACGTGGCATCACAGCGCTGAATTATGATCCTGCTTCGAGCAATAAGAAAATCCCTGTCACAGAATGGCTGGGTATGATGGGACGCACCAGGCATCTGCTGAAGGAGGAGTACCGCTCCGTGACCGAGGAGATCCAGAAGGAGATCGACCGGCGCTACGACCGCCTTAAGGCGCGCGCAGAGCATCCGCTTCTGTAGGCACACAGAGAGAATCCGGTCGGCGGGATGCTGTGTCCGGAAGTTCATAGCCAGACCGGTAATTGAAAAAGGGCAGGAATTTCTTCCTGCCGCGCTCCCCATTTCATTCCATGTCTCTTGCCACGCTTTGACACTCTGCGGACACACCCGCGGAGCGCTCAACGCCTTGAAAGACACAGAGTATCACAAATCAAACGGCAAAAGGAAATTCAAACTCTTCTCCTGCAGGAAAAGGAGATTCTCCGTATGTTTCCGTAACTTTAAAACTTGCGCCATTCCATCCGTCGATTTTGATCATTCCTTTTACACTTCCGTCTTCTGATGTAAAGCTCAGTTCTCCATTTCCATGATCCACAAAGCTTCCTTCCATTTCCCCCTGTCTGTAAATAGAGATCACCGCTTCATCTGTTCCTTCCCAATTCTGTCTGGTGATCAGAGAACTGTATATATCACCAGTTCCCTGATTATCTACAAAGGTTCCGTACTTTGCGGAAACTTCCGGCATAGCAAAGTCTTCCCCTTTTATCTTCGCCAGCTCTCTTGCAAGAACATACACCCTGTTTTTTGTAATTTCCTCCAGATAAGAGTCCTGTAAAAGCGGATACATACTACCGTTTTCTTCTCTGGAACCAATATTTAATAACCAGATCCATGCAGAAACTGGAGACTGAAATCGATGTACCGCTTTTTGACAGAAATAATAAAAAGATTCAGTTAAACGATAATGGAAAGTTGGTTGCCAGATATGCAAGACAGATTGTTTCTCTCGAAAACGAAATGAAAGATGCCGCACTTCGTTTGGAACAGTCAAAACATATCCTATCCATCGGCAGCATTGCTCCTGTACCAATCAGAGAATTTCTGCCTCTATTTGCTGACTATTGTGTAGGAAAAACACTCCAGTCAGAAATACGGGATGAACAGACTCTGCTTAACGGTTTATATACTAACAAATATCAGTTGGTTGTATTAAACAGACCACTTGAGAATGAGAATTGTATTTGCCTCAAAACTTTTAGTGAGCGCTTATATTATTGTTTTCCACCTGTAGATCATCCAACCAACAAGGATGGCGTCTATTTTTCTGAAATTAATGGAATTACAATGCTTATGCCATCCGAGGTGGGATTCTGGCGTGACGTAGTAAAAAAATATATGCCGGATTCCCAGTTAATTGAACAGAACACAAACGAAGAAATCAATACGATTGCCGAAAATTCTTCTTTTGCTTCATTCAATACAGATGTTGGAATCCGGTATAACATTTTAAGACCAAATAGAATCGAAATTCCTATTTTAGATGATGCAGCAGCTACATATTATTACTGTATCTGTCTGAAAGATTCTTATATTGGAAATGCGCTGATTCATAAACTACAGTTTCAATATCAGAAATAATATAAAATAGAGATTCTGCATTATTGAAATTCCACAACTTCAGATTTGTTAAACTTATTAATATTCTATCACAGGCACATCTGAAATTCTATTCAAATTCATTTATCTCAGTCGAGGATGCAGAATGATTTAAATATCTCAACATAGGCATACTTCTTATTGGACACGGAATCTTCCTTGTAAGAAAATTGGCAGTTGTATATAATGGTTACAGACCACGGAAGCAGTGGAATAATCAGAAGGAAATGGACAGTTATGAATTATGAGGGTATTTTAGAGTTTAAAGGAACGTGGAGAAAGTATCAGGCAAGGGTTTTGGAGCATGCAGACAGATACATGTCAGATGGAAAAATACATATTGTCGCGGCACCTGGTTCCGGGAAAACGACATTGGGAATTGAACTGATCCGCAGGATGAACGGAAAAGCACTGATTTTGGCACCATCCATTACGATCCGGGAGCAGTGGGTAGCAAGAATTGAGGAAGCTTTTTTATGTGAGGGCATACAGGGGGAAGATTTTCTTTCACAGAATTTAAAACAGCCAAAGGCGATCACGGTTGCAACCTATCAGGCATTGCACAGTGCCATGACAAGATTTCAGGGAACGCAGGAAGATGCAGGGACGGAGAGTGGCACAGGCACAGACGAGTGCTTAGCGGAGAATGAGATAGAAGAAGTAGATTACAGCGGTTTTGATCTGGTTGGAGCGATGAAAGAGGCAGGAATCGAAGTGCTCTGTCTGGATGAATGCCACCATCTGCGAAGCGAATGGTGGAAAGCGTTAGAAGATTTCAAAAAACAGGTGGACAACCTAAAAATCATAGCGTTGACCGCAACACCGCCGTATGATTCCACACCGGCTATGTGGACGCGGTACATGAATATGTGTGGAGAGATTGATGAAGAGATCACGATACCGGAACTCGTAAAAGAGGGAAGTCTCTGCCCGCATCAGGATTATGTCTACTTCAACTATCCGACAAAAGAGGAAGAGCAGGAAATCAGACGTTTTGAAGAACGCAGCAAAGCAATGACAGAAAAAATTATGCAGGATACACAGTTTCTTACATATGTGAGAAGCCATAAGGGGTTCAGTGGACAGCTCTCGGATGATCTGCTGCTGGATAATCCGTCATATCTGGCATCACTGTTGATTTATTTACAGAGCAAAAATGTTGCATTTCCGTCCAGATTACAGAGACTTTTGGGAGCAAAAAAATTACCGGCCATGAATGTGCAATGGATGGAGCGTCTGTTACAGGGATTCTTGTATGATGATGTGGATTCATACCTGTGTGACAAGACATATCGTGAATTGTTAATTGCTGATTTAAAATCCAGTGGTTTGATAGAAAAGAAAAAAGTCGTCATGACAAAAAGTGCGGCAGTGGAAAAAATGCTTACCAATTCCCTTGGAAAATGTAACAGCATCCGTGATATTGTGTTCCATGAATATGAGGCATCCGGTCAGGATTTAAGGCTGCTTGTTTTGACAGATTACATCCGGAAAGAATATGAAAAAGCCATTGGAAATACAGAATACGACGTAAACTCGCTTGGAGTACTTCCGTTTTTTGAAATGCTCCGTCGTGAAAATGAAAAGAAAAACAAACAAATCCGTTTTGGTGTACTCTGTGGGACGATTGTGATCATTCCGGCAGAGGCAAGAGAGGCATTAGAGCAGGCGATTGGAACGAGTGGAAAAGTCACATTCAGCAGGATCGGAAATCTTTCTGAAACGGATTATCTTAAAGTGACAGCTGTTGGAAATGCACATTTTCTGACAGGGGCAGTAACCGATGTTTTTTCAAAAGGCTATATGCAGGTGCTGATCGGCACAAAATCACTGTTAGGGGAAGGATGGGATTCTCCGTGTATCAATTCCCTGATCCTTGCAAGCTTTGTTGGCTCATTTATGTTGAGCAACCAGATGAGAGGGCGTGCCATCCGTGTGATGAAAGAACAGCCGGAAAAAACAAGTAACATCTGGCATTTAGTCTGCTTAAGACCATGGAATGAAGTACTGAAGGCAGATGACAATCAGATCAGCGAAGATTACAGTATGCTGGAACGAAGGATGGAACATTTTCTGGGTCTGCATTACACAGAAAATACGATTGAAAATGGAATGAAACGGTTGTCAGTTATTAAAACTCCATTTAATAAAACGAATATTGACAGGATAAACAGGCAAATGCTGAAAATGTCGGGACAGCGCGATACGTTAAAAGACCGTTGGAACAGTGCACTGGCAGTCTATGACAAAATGGATATTGTGGATGAGACAGAGGTAAAAGACAAATTTGTTACAAGTGTTGTTTTCTGGGATGCGATTCTTACAATGATCCTGTCAGGAATTATACTCCTGATTGGGGCGATTGGGGCAGGTGTTGTTGCGGCAGCGTCCAGAAATGGACATTTAGCCGGAATTTGCTATTTCTTCATTGCTGCCGGACTGACTGGAATTATGATACGTTTCCCGAAAATTTTCATGCTGGGCAGTCCGCTAAAAAGATTAAAGGCATTTGGAAATGGAATCCGCAAAGCATTAGAGGAGCAGCAGCTTCTGGAAGAAACGCACTGCAAAGTAGTGGCAGAATCGCATGGACCAGATAACCATATTATTTATCTGTCCGGTGGAAGCGGAAGAGATAAAGCGTTGTTCGCACAGTGCGTCAATGAATTTTTTGATGTGATCGACAACCAGCGCTACATACTTGTGAAAAGAAAAGGACACAAAGGACTGAACGGTTTCTATGCCATTCCGAATTGTTTTGCGAAAAAGAAGGAGGATGCGGAACGTTTTGAAAAATGCATGCATCCGTATATTGGAAACTATGACTGTGTGTATACAAGAAATGAAAAAGGAAGAGAACTTCTGTTAGAAGGCAGGGTGAAGGCACTTGCCAATCGGGAGGAGCGGTGTATTTCCCGCAAAAAAGTAAAAGGGGCGTTAGAATAGAAAACATATTGACAACGAAATATAAAAAATAGAACTGTTTGTTTTCAGGAGAGCTTCCGCTTGTTGTCGCTGGCAGCGGTACTAAAATTCTGAAAACAAATCAGTTCTATTTTTTATTCATTCAAGGATGTGCAGCATGCAATATCCAAGTTGTGAAAATCTGCTACATTACATCCGTTAATCTGGAATTTACAGAACCATTTCCCATAACAAAGATGAAATAAATGGTTAACTTATGTCTATTGCATTTTGGCGTTTAATCCATAATACATACGTTTGATATATTACTAGACAATGTATTGCTATCCCAAGTACAAGTCTAACCGTGCTATTCATAGACAGATACTGATTTGTTAGACTGTTTTACCATACCATATCTGACTGGCTATTACAATAACTGCCCAGCCTCCGCCTACCGTATGCCACCTGTTGTCTAACAAAACATAACCGCGCGAAGCCGATGTCTGAGTCGGCATCTACCCTGTTTTCAATAGCAGATGCCGGCGAGTTCGGTTCGCGCGGTTTTATATTGTCTGTGAAACGGAGAGCCACCAGGGGCTCTCTTCCCATAGCCGCAGAGACGGCGCGCTAGTTCTGCTTCCTCCTGCGCTCCATACGTGTCTCTGCAACGTAAAGTACAAGATATGCCACCGCCGCATACAAAAGCGTGAGTACCATCACAGCAATATTCGGTCCGATGGCAGCTGGATCTGAAAGAGAATGAAGTAATGCCGGAACCATGATGACCATAACCACCAGACCGGCGGGCAGCACTGTTTTCCTTAAGAAATGAACCACCTCATATTTTGTCCGGCAGCCACTGAAAAGCACGCACGCCGCACAGATACATACTATAAGGATGATGGACGGGCAATCCACATACCACCCGATCTTCGCCTGCGACAAACCAAATGTCAGAAAGACTGCCACTGCGAGCAATGCGATTCCCACCAGCCCCTGCCATCTGCCTGCATTTTTATTATTCTGATTCTCCTGCATTAAATGTTTCATATTTTCTTCCGCCTTTCCAAGATATTCTTCGGAAGGAAGCTTCTCACCCGACAGAAGTTCGTTTACATTGATGTCCAGCACCTCACAGAGCGGCGACAGATATGCTATGTCCGGCATCCCGTTCCCGGTCTCCCACTTGGATACCGTCTTGTCACTGATGCCAATCTGTTCTGCCAGTTCTTTCTGCGTCAAACCTTTTTCCTTTCTCAATACTGCGATAAATGTTCCGATCCTCGTCTGATCCATATACTTCCTCCATTTTCCGAACAGGTCGCTGTCCACCGTTCCGAGGGACCTGTCATGCTTTTGTAAAGCTGCAGCTTTATAGCTACACCTTAGTTCACCGACCCGTAAAGTGCAATCCCTTCACCGTAGAATACGCTCTATAAAGCAAAGAAAGCCGCGTAGATTATCTCCCTGCGCGGCTTTTTCTCCTACTCCATATATTCCTGCACCAGCGTCTTATACTGCTGCACCTTATTGGCAATCCCGCCCTGATTGTAGCGGTCGACTTCCGCCGTCACCGTAATCTGCATCTTGCGGTCTTTTCCAAGCATCTTATTGCCGGAAAGATCCTGTGTGATCTCCGGCATAATCAGCGTAATCTGATATTCAATGCTTCGCAGAATCTGATTCTCATCGATCACATAGGTCGCCGTCATATCCTCGTAATGTGCCTGCTTGTGCTGCTGGACGGATAGCGCCGCCGTCTTCACGGCGTTCTCGTCTGCCCCGCTTTTTTCATAAAAAGCATAGGACTTCTCCACCTGTGCCACCTGATTCTCCCATGCCTCCTCTAAATATTCCTGCGTAAAAGAGCAGGTAATCTCCACAGCCCCGTCCTCTGTGACACGCTCCAGGTCTTCCACATCTGTCCCGTCGTAACCCAGATCTGTCACCATTTCATAATCAGGAATGACGGTGTTCTCCCGCTGCTGTGGCAGTATCTGCTCCCACTCACCACTCCAGTCAATGTAATGATACAGATTCCTCCCGTCACAGAACTGCTTTAAATAGAGTCTTGTCCCGTCCTCATCCGTCGTGTAGTGTTCGCTTATCCAGTCACCTGTCAGCATATCCGCCCAGGCATGCATCGTCTCTCCTCCGGCGCTTCCGTTCTGCTTCCAGCGATATTCATAGGAAAGCTGCAGATTGTCCACTTTTCCCAAATTCCACATGGCAACCTGAATCTCTCCGAGTTCTCCTCTTCCCGTACTGTTCTGACGCAGTGCGCCAAATATCAGCACACCGGCAAATACAACGACTGTCAGTATCCGCAGCTTTCTTTTTTCCATAGCACTATCCTCTATGCCAGCAATCCCAATGTTTCAAATGCCCGATAAATTCCATCGTCGTCGATGGACGATGTAACCATGTCCGCCCGTTCCTTGACTTCTTCTCGCGCGTTGCCCATCGCAATACCGATTCCTGCGTATTCCATCATCTGAAGATCATTCGGACCGTCTCCCACGGCAATGGAATCCTCTCTCGCAATGCCGGCCGCCTTCAGATATCGCTCCATGCCGGTTGCCTTATTGATTCCGTTGATGCCGATCTCGCCCGCATATTCTCCCATACCTTCCAGGCTGATCGCCACCGTGTCAAAGTAAGGCTCCAGATCTGCATGTACCTTCGCCACCGGAAACGGCGCATTATAATATAGAAGCTTTTCATTTCTCGGATTCTTCCAAGGCTCTTCTGTCAGATGCATATTTCCGGTCAGACGCACAAGGCGCTCCTCGCTCATCCCCATCTTTCGGTAGATCTCTAAGATTCCTTCACTGCTGCGGCGGTTCAACACCACACCGTCGTCCGCCTGATAGCAAAACAGGAATCCGTTGCCCTCCAGATAATCGTAAACGCTCTTCCTGTGCTCTTCATCAATATATGCGTGATAAATTTCCTTCCCATCGGCGATCACAAACACGCCTGCCGCGCCGACAATCCCGGAAAACCCAAGTTCCAGCAGCTCATCATAAATCTGGAAACGGCTTCTTCCCGTACAGACGACCATCTTGTGACCGTTCGCCTTCGCCCTGCGGACCGCCTCTTTGGTAGATTCCGGTATCTCTCCCCGGTCATTGACCATCGTGCCGTCCACATCCAGAAACACCACTTTTTTATGGTTATTTATCATTTCTGCGCTCATATTTTCCTGTCCTCTTCACGATTGCTTTTATGTACATGATATGTTGTTTTGGGGATGGAATCAAGCTATTTTAAACGTTATATGGAAAAAAAGTATCTTTATTTTTTCGACTCCCACCTTACCTGTCCTTCATATAGCCGCCGGATCGGCTGCTGTTCTTGCACCCGATCGTATATTTATCAATGATCGTGGCATCATAGAAACTCTGCTGTGCTTCCTGTATCAATTTATCTGCTATAATTATTTTTTCTATATTTCAGCGGTGATACCGCATATGCCTTCTGGAAACTTCTGATAAAATAGCTTACATTCTGATACCCGCTCTGCATGGCTACATCCGTAACCGGGATATCGGTGTCCTGTAACAGCTGCTTTGCATGCTCCAACCGCAGGTATGTTACATATTGTGACAGTGTAATATGAAAATGTTCCTTAAAATACCTCGATATATATTTTTCCGAGAGATGAAACTGTTCCCCAAATTCCCTCAGCGATATCTTTCCTGTAAAATTCTGCTGTATATAGGAAACCATCTCTTTTTCTACTGTATTTCTGCCACTTGTATCATTTTCTATTACAAATCCTTTCTTCCACATTTCAAGAATAAATTGTAAAAGAATTATTTTTGTCCTGACCTGTGTCGTTATTTTCGATTCACTTTCATCCTTTTTTGCCTCATATATCTCAATCAGCTGTTCACACAGTTCTTTTGCTGTATCCTTTACTCTTGGACATATCATCAAGTGACCGCTATTTAATGGTTCAAGCAATTTTTCATCTAACATGTCATCTGTACGAAAAGATATATACTTTAACGGAAATAGGAAGGTATAATAATCCACAGTACCGGTCTGTGATCCCATAAGATGCAGATTGCCCGGCGACACCACAAACGCATCTCCTGTTTTTCCAATATAGCTCTCTCCGGATATACTTACCGCCAGAAAACCGCTTCTTACATATATAATTTCAAATTCATCATGCCAATGTACCGGTATCTGAAATGAGCGCCCCGCATTCTCTATATGATATGTGCTAAATGGATCGTCCTTTGTGCCATGTGGTTTGTTTTCCTTCAATTCAAAGTACATATTCTCTCCTACAGTTCTACAAGACTCTTACTTTTCCATTTTCCGCTTTTCCATCTAAACACCATTCCAACAGCTCTCGCACACTCATCCGCTGCCATGGCAATATATGCTCCTACAGCCTGAAGTCCCATATGTATTCCAAGAAAATACGTTCCGCCAACTGCAAACAGGTACATAAATATCGCACCCATAATAACCGGGAAAATTGCATCTCCACTGGTTTTTAACGCCTGTCCATATACAAGATTTGTCACCCTTCCAAACTCAAGAAATATATCTACTATCAACAGCTTTACCACAAGATTTATCATTTGTGTGTCATCCGTAAATATATGAATGATAAAATGTCCGGACATTGCAAATGCCGCAGAGAAGCACGTTGCTGTTATAAGACCATATATCACAGCTTTTCGTGTCCCCCTGTCACATTCTTCAAACTCCTTTGCCCCAATTCTCCAGCCAGTCATAATAGCATTGGCCTGTGCAAGTGCAGCTCCTATACAGTACGAGAAATTTGCTATCTGCATAGTATACGAACGTGCTGTAACATTCATTCCGTCCGCATCCATCTGATTCATAAATCGTACTATCAGTGTCATTGCCACATTATAAAGCGCTGTTTCTAATGCAGAAGGAAAACCTATCTTAACGATCTGCGCAAGTATCTTCCGGGACGGAATTCGCTCCGGGCTCTGCTTTGCTTTTATAAGTACCGCGCCCATGCCTGCTACAATCAGTAGATTTACAACCCTTGAAATAACTGTGGCAGCGGCAACTCCCATTACTCCCCAGTTAAACACAAACAAAAATACCGAATTAAGTATTATATTAATGAGATTTCCAACAACCGTTCCTATCAGTGAGTGCTTTGTATATCCAAACACTCTCAGATAACTGGAATAAATAGGAATCAGTGCATTTAAAAAACATGCGCCTCCAACAATTTTAAGATATGTTTCCGCCGGTTCAAACAAAGCCGGGGCAATACTTACTATTCTAAGTATTCCACCAGAAAAAACAGCAAGAATAACAGACATCAGGATGCCCATCACTGCATTAAACATCAGTCCAAGCTGTCTGGCCTGATATGCAACTCCAGGTCTTCCCGCTCCGATATTTTGTGACATAACCGCTACCATACCTGATGATATTACGCCGAACATGATGATAAAAACGCCTATATATGTATTTGCTGTTCCAACAGCTCCCACAGCCTGGTCACTTACAGATGATAACATAAGTGTATCAACCATGCCTGAAAGCATATAAAATAAAGTCTCTACACATATTGGCACAAATAGCTGTGTCAATGTTTTTCTTTCAGCTGCCATATTTTCTCCTCAGATGCTCCTTAGATGCTAATATAATCTATATTATCAATAATACGATATATTTGCATATATTTCTTGTATAATATCATGCAAAAATTGCACTATTTCTACTATGCAGTCTGTGAGAAATCTACTGAGCGTCTGACACCGCCCTCAAACCTGCTGCTTTAACCTCTTCATCACAGTTTTTTCGTCACCAAATGTAATCTGCAATAATTTTCATCTTCAAAAATGACACCTTCATCCTGAAATCCATTGCTGATAAAAAAGTCCAAATCCCCATTTGGAAAGACGCCTTTTTCATCGGATATTGCAAGGATTCTTTTATATTCGCCCGCTAAATATTTTTCCAGTTCCATAAGGGGAGCACTTTTATAATCATAGGCTGCATCCGTCATGTATACACAAGTCAGAAACGCTATATCATCATCGTGTGGAATGTCGTATGGAATGACCTTCGCAGGCAGGTATTCCACACCGCCAACGAGCTCTCCCTTCCCGTTTTTATGAATAAAACCATAGATATCCAGCTCGTACTGTTTTAGAAATTCTATTTTCTTTTTACAATCTTCAGACGTTTTGTCCCCACAGCACTCACAGGCGATGTCGAACTTGTCTAAGGAGAGCGGCTCTATGATCCCTTTGGTAAAATTTCTGGATATTGTTGGTAAAAAAGGTTTCTCCTCCGGATATATTCCGTTTGCTGCCTGCTCCAGAAAAGACTTCCTGAGCGGACTATAGTATCTTTTTTTCTTATCCAGAACAATCAGTGTGGGAAAAAACATCTTCATTTCTCCCGCCAATAAATGATTGTTGGAAATGTCATATAGATTGATATCTATTTTATCCCGATATTCATTTAACAGCCGGATCATGTTGTCATTCAACGGACATTGATATGAAAAATAGTAAAAATCAAGTACCATACACCCCTCCATCATCTCTGGTTATAGAAATTTTCCCACGTCATCACATACTCCTTTTCACCGGTAGCTTCATCCAACCCTTCACACCGGATCGCAAAGCCTTCCCGCTGATAAAAATGGATCGCCCGTATGTTCTTTTGATACACATTTAAGCTTAGCTTTGCTTTTCTGTTTTTCACAAAATCCAGTAAAAGTTTTCCGATTCCCTGCGACCGCATCTCATCAGAAACGAAAATACCCTCAATATATTCATCATTTAATCCGATGAATCCCTGTATCTGCCGGGCATCCTCATATACGTAAACCTCTGCCTGTCCCAACAGTTCCTTTACCAGTTCAAAGTTATCCCTCCAGTATTGAGCCGGAATAAAACAATGGGCGTTTAAATTACCCTCTAACCATATCTCGGCAACCCTGCCTGTGTATTCACTCTGTAATCTGCTGATCATAATAAATCCCCTAAATAAACGGTCTACTTTTTCTTATAGCCGCAGTCACAATAAGGTCCGCCGGAGGCAAGCGTGTATTCCCTGACAAAATCCGTCACACCGCCTGCTTCGCTCATTGTATAATCCAGACGGCACATCGCAGGTATCAGACTGGTAAGCCCCAACTCTCCCATAAGTCTGCAGATTCCGCAGCTTGTAAATCTTGCCTCGTATCCGCTTCCGTCTTCATACTCATAAAAGTCCATATTCCACGAATACGGATTTCTGTCGCCCGCTTTGAGTTTTGCCGTATCCTTCATTGCCTTGATATCTGACTCCGAATATTTTTTCTTCCCGCTCATCCTGCAAAACCGCTGCATCATCCCCGTCATCATGGACTTTTTATAATACTTCGTCGCGTCCGAAAGCTCCGGCTGTGTTGGCATATTCAGGAAAAATGCAGACAGCATGGCACAATTCACGATATTCATCTTGAATCTGTCCGCCTTCTCAAATTCCGGAAGTCTCTCTATGAGCTCTCTGTACTTTTTCTTTGCTAAAGCAGTAATTTTCCTGCTTTCCTCTTCATCATACTTCAAAACCTCTGTGAGATTTCTTTGAAAAGATTTGTGAAAAATCATCCACATGCCCATCGGCATACCTGCATATTTCATATAAACTCAACCTCCTGTTAAAATTTCCGCTTTCCACGCTATTCCCCTAAAAGCCCTGCCCGCTCCAGATACCACGCCTGAAAACCGTCGAACGTCAATCGTTTGTCCAGATTTTCATTCGGTCTGGAAGCGGATTCGATAATCTCCCGGCAGTTCTTCGTTCTGCGCAGCATGTCATAGGTTGGTCCCAGCGGATCTCCGTATTTCGCCGCTGTTGCGGCATAAATATAATCAGCTGACATTCTTTTTCAAATTCATCCATCTTCTGCTATCCTTCCGCTGCCGTATGTGCCTGTTTTTCCATACACTGCTGCTCTCCCCTTTATCTTAGCATAAAACAAGCGGTAACACACGAATCTTTCATCCCGTGATACCGCCTATTGTTTCTACATTGACTTCATGCTGCCGATCATCTGTCAGATCTTGCAACCGAACAAATCCATTCCTTTACACCATCTGCACCAGCCATACATTACTCCGCACCATGCGGTATCCGATCACCACCTTAATCAGCTCGGTCGCCTGCACCAGAAAGTACACACTCACAATGCCAAGTCCTGTAAAACGTGCCAGTACAAACGCGGCCGGCACGACAACGATCCACGTGAAAACAGAGTCAAACAGGAACGTAACCATCGTTTTTCCGCCCGATCGCAGCGTAAAGTACGACGCATGGCTGAACGAACAGAACGGCATGATCATCGCCGATACGGCGATGAAGCTTGTCGCAAGCGCCTTGATCTCCTCCGTTGTATTGTAGATCTGCGGGAAAAATCCTCCGACCACCAGCATAAGACCTGCCACGATCACGCAGCAGAACACACTGAACACGATCATCTTGTTGTCTGCGTCCTTTGCTTCTTCCAGCTCGCCGGCGCCCAGATACTGTCCGACCACGATACTGATGCAGGAACCAAGCTGCAGATAGATGATGTTGAACAGGTTTGTGATTGTCGTCGCTATATTCAGTCCCGCCACTACCTCCAGTCCACGGACGGAATAGCACTGTGTGACCGCCGTCATACCCGCCGCCCACAGAACCTCGTTGAGCATCAGCGGAAATCCCTTCACGATAATCGCCTTCAATTCCTCTCCCGGAATGCTAAATCCGGTATAGGCGCCCTTTAAATACAGGTTCTGTCCGGTATGGCTGTGCGCCCAGACAATAATGATGAACGCCTCAATGTAGCGTGCAATCACCGTCGCAAGCGCGGCGCCGGCAACACCAAGCTCCGGGAACGGTCCGATTCCGAAGATCAGAAGATAATCTAACAGCGCATTGCTTCCCACAGCGACAAAGCTCGCAACCATCGGCACCATCGTCTGTCCCGTCTCCTTGATATTCGTCGCATACGCCTGGTTGACCGCAAACGGAACCAGTCCCACTACCATGATCCCAAGATACTGCAGTCCATACCCAAGCGCCACATCCGTCGCCCCGTCTCCGGCGGTATCCGTCAGATAAAGCGAGATCAGATTGTCCCCGCATGTTAGAAACAGCAGAATGGTAAGCCCCGTCACAAGCAACGCCGCATATAGCTTAAAGCGGAAGGAATACATATGTCCCTTGTGATTCCTCTTGCCGTAATACTGCGCCCCGAAAATACTGGCTGCCGAAACCGCGCCGAAAATCGCCAGATTGTATACAAAAATGAGCTGGTTCACGATGGCAACCCCGGACATCTGCTCCGTGCCGAGCTGTCCCACCATGATGTTATCCAGAAAGCTGACAAGATTCGTGATCGCATTCTGTACAATCATGGGCAGCGCCAGATATAAATATCTTTTATAAAATGCCCGGTCTCCGATATATTTTTCCTTAAATTCTGCTAACTTCATAAGTTCTTTTCCTTCTATAAGATCTCTTGTGTGTTTATCTGATCATCTTAACATCTTCCCGCAAAAAAAGCACTGTTTTTTTGAAAAACAGTGCCATTTCCCGCCTGCCGCCCATTGCTGCCGCTCAGAACAGATCCAGCATATTGTCCAGATAGATTTTTTCCCTGACGTGCAGCTGATACCCGGGTTTCGTCATATAGTAGAGCAGGAACTCCAGAATCAGCGCACTGCCAAGTCCCCGCCCCTCGATCTTGAACTGGGAAAATCCCATGGGCAGGTAGATATTTTTTATGGCGTCCGTACCGATAAATCCCGGATTGGCCATCGCTTTGGAAAACAGATAGCCGCCCTCTGCATCCGGAGCCGCGCAGTGATGCTCCGCGCCGCTTTCTCCGAGATTTTTGCGGCTGACGGCTTCGTAACAGCGCTTCCTGTCCCCGCAGCCAAACCAGCAGCATTCATTGCAAAGAAATTCCACTTTGTCCCTCTGCCATCCGGTCAGCGTATCCCATTGCGCAAACGCCTTATTCAGCCGGAAATCCGGCACGACATAGCGGAAATCCTCCCGGTCGATCTCCCCGCGAAGATCCTCAAAATCCGTCAGAACCTTGGTGGTCGAGGAGACAAAATAGAACCCCGGATACTGCTGCTTCAAATACGCTAACAACAGATCCGAGTGAACGATCACACCGTTTCTTTGATCCCCACCTTCCTCAAACAGGGCACACAGGTCATTACATTTCCGGTCCGAGAGATGCTCCTCCCGCAGCAGAGAGTTGCTGAACGTCAGCCGGGCAGAAATTCCGTACTCCCGCAGCAACGCCAGAATCTCCGCGGAGTCGTGATCTCCGAACCCGACGCGGCCTCCGCCCCAGAGACAGTCCGCCGGTGCACCATAGATCGATCCGATGTCGCACCAGTCGTAAAAATATTCCCTGTGCTCATAGAACAGCGGCAGAAACACGCGATACAGTTCATAAAATTCAAACAGCCCCGGAAGGTGATAGTATGCGGTATCTTTTTTTAATGAAGCCATATCTGCCTCGTCACCTCGCTGATTCCCGGTCTAGGCAACCGTGATCAGTTCGTACTCGCGGGTTCCGAAACCTAAGGCTGCTGCTGCCTCGATGGTGTGTACGCCATGTCTGGATTCGATTCGCTCGAGCAGATGATCTCTGCCCGGATCGTCACTCGCATAGACCAGATCAAGGCATGCCTGATCAATTGCAATCGGATCTGTCGAAATCAGGATACCCATATCCTCCATGCACGGATCCTCCGCCACTGCACAGCAGTCACAGTCAACCGACATATTTTTCATGACATTGATGTAAACTGCATTCCCCTTAAAGTAATCGACAACGGAAGATGCCGCATCCGCCATAGACTCCAGGAAAGAGTCGTGGTCTGCCGTCCAGATATCTTCCGGCTTTCCTGCACCATGAATATATGCCTTGCCGGCGGAAGATGCAATGCCGATCGAAAGCTGTTTGAGCGCTCCGCCGTATCCTCCCATCGGATGTCCCTTGAAATGGGAAAGAACCAGAAGCGAATCATAATCCGCAAGGTCTTTTCCTACAAAGTTCTTCTGAATGACTTTGCCGTTCGGGATCGCAATCTCCAGATCCGGTCCCTCCGCATCCAGAAGATCGACTTTAAAGTACCGGCTCCATCCATGTGCCTCCAGCGTCTTTTTGTGCTTGGCGGTTGTATTACGCTCGCCTTCGTATGCAGTGTTGCATTCCACAACGGTACCGCCAACGTAATCAATGACCGGCTTCCAGAATTCCGGTTTTAAAAAATTCTGGTTCCCCGCCTCACCGGAGTGAAGCTTGATCGCCACTTTGCCGTCCAGCTTCTTCCCGAGAAGCTGATACATCTCTAATACCTTCTCCGGGCTGATTTCTTTTGAAAAGTATACTTTTTCCATCCGTTACTTCTATTCCCCATTTGTCTTTCATGTATTCTTTTCCAAAGTATACCACACGTATGTAAAGATGTCTCTTATCTTTTTTAAAGAACGATACTATTTATAGAAATATCTTTTGTTTTTACAAAACAGCCAAAAGTTTTCCCTCATAGGAAGAAAGAATTATCTTTTCTTTCTGCAACTGTGGAACTTCCACTGATGTCAGTGTCACACTGCCGGTGCCGGTATTTAAAAATATCAGGACTTTGTCATCCCCAAAACTACGCGAAAATACATATGCTCCTGTAATATCATTGCAATAAATTGTCCGGTAATTGCCCTTGCGTAACGCCACATGCTCTTTTCGGAGTACAATCCAGCAGCTGAACTTCTCTGCCAGATTTCCCTGTAATCTGTTGTTTTCTATCTGCTGCTCCATTACTGCCTGCCAGTCCATGGCTGCCCGATACTCCAGCTCTTTCATTCCCTCGATATACACTTCATCCCCATAGAATACTGATGGCACGCCCACTCCCATAAAGAGATAGAAAAATGCCAGCTCCATTCTCTTTCTATTTCCATTGCAATAGCTTAAAAATCTCGGAATATCATGGGAATCCAGAAAATTCATCTGTGCAAGACTCACCTGCCATGGGTAGCGGTAAATCATCTGCTGCATCTGGGCATCAAATTCACTGACCGAAAGTTCTCCCTTTCCAAAAAAATCCCGGCACAGATAAGAAAAAGTATAATTCATCGTAGAATCAAACTGGTCTCCCTGAAGCCAGATGCCTGCTTCTTCCCAGATTTCGCCTATTAGAAATAAATCCTCTTTTACTGCTCTCACCGCATGACGGAAGGTTCTCCAGAATTCATGATTGATTTCATTTGCCACATCCAAGCGCCAGCCATCAATGTCTGCTTCCCGAATCCAGTAAGTTCCAACATTGCAAAGGTACTCCACCACTTCAGGATTTCCGGTATTAAGCTTTGGCATTTCCTTTACATAGGCAAACGCCTCATAATCCGGCGGATCAGCGTACTGTATCGTTTCCGGCAGATAATAAAACCAGTTATAATATCTTGATGCTTTTCCCTTCTGCCGCACATCCCGGAATGCAAAGAAATCTGCTCCACAATGATTAAATACACCATCTAAAATAACACGGATTCCTCTCTTGTGGCACTGCTGCACCAGTTCTTTTAAATCCACTTTATTTCCAAGACAGGGGTCGATTTCAAAATAATCAATGGTATCATATTTATGATAAGACGCCGCTTCAAAAATCGGATTCAGATAAATGCAGTTAATTCCAAGCTTTTCGATATAGTCAAGGTTTTCACAAATTCCTTTCAGTGTACCACCCAGATGATTCTTGCAAATCCGGTCCGGTAAAATTTTTCCATTGCTGTCGCTTTTTTTATCCGGCAAAAGCATATGCCTTGTCGCTTTTTCCTTCAGTTCCCGTCTGTCATTTGCAAAACTGTCCGGGAAAATATGATACATAACAATGTCTTCTGCCCACTCCGGGATATCTAAAATATCCTCTCTTCGAATATATGGAAACTGAAAATATTCTGCTCTGCCACAGGACAGTTTCTCTGCAAATCCTCTTCCATAATAATAAAGGCTTTCTGTATCGTCCTCTAACCGGAAATAATAGCATACCCTGGTATACGGAGATGTAATCTTAACTTCATAATAATCATAAAGCATATCGGATGCCACATGTTCCATTTCACTTTGTTTCACCGGAAGTGGCTCTTCCATCGCCACCCGGTCTCCCCAATACAGCACGCACCGTTTTAAATCGTCCTTTTTACAACGGATTCTTATTACCAACCGGTCTTCTTTTTCTGCAAAGGCAAATTGTGACAGTGGAATATGCAAAATTGCTTCTTTTTCCATTTTATTTCTATCCTTTCACACCACCTGCAGTAAGACCGGATACCATATACTTTTGTATACAGAAGAAAATAATCAGCACTGGAACAGATACCAGGATAGCGGCTGCGGAAAACATTCCCCAGCTTCTGGTGTAATCGCTGGACTGTAACTGATATAATCCACCTGCCAGTGTATAACTGTTTTCATTCAGTAGAAATGTTGTGGAAAACAGATATTCATTCCATACAAAAATAAGTACCATCACAGAAGTTACAATGATTGCCGGACGAGCCAGCGGCATTACTACCTTCCACAGCAGCTGGAAATCCGATGCACCGTCAATTTTCGATGCTTCTTCAATTTCTACCGGAATGGTATCAAAATACCCCTTCATATTCCAGATAGAGAAGATGCACATGCTTCCCGCATAAATAATCACCAGTCCCAGTTTCGTGTCCAGCATATTCATCTGTTTTAAAAGACGGAATAATGCAAACATGGACAGGATCTGTGGGAATGCATTTAAGAGAAGCAGTAATTTTAAAATGCCATTTCTTCCTTTAAAACGGTATCTTGAAAATGCATAAGATGACACCACGGCAAATCCGATAGCAATGACCATTGTAAAGAAGCTTAATACGGCAGAGTTATAAAACCACCGCAAAAACGGCTTCTGCGTCAGTATATTTTTATAATTATCCAGTGTAAATTCCTTTGGAAACAAAGATAATCCAGAGGACAATGCTCCACTTCCCCTTTCAAAGGAAAGATTCAACGCATATAAAATCGGCACCAGTGCCAGCAGACACAGTATAATATAAAAAATATGTAATCCACTACGCTGTAAAATCTGTTTTCTCTTTTTCTTAGTCATAATTTTCCTCCTTTACCCCTCGATTGGTAAACAGCGAAAATACCATGATGAGGAAAAAGATAATCATGGATACCGCAGAGGACAGCCCATAGTTATTTGAAACAAACGCATTCTGCTGTGCATAGGTAATTACGGTTTGTAAGGTTGCTCCTGAATATGCTCCCTTCTGCATCGTAAGAAGATATACGATATCAAACTGCTTAAATGTGGTAAATGTCGTCATAATAACCGCCGGTGCAATAATTCCTTTCATTGCCGGAACGGTAATATGGATGTTCTTTGACCAGAAACCTGCTCCATCCAGTTCTGCGCTTTCATAATAGCTGCGGTCAATGCTGGACAGTGCACCGTCTATCATCATAATCATAAACGGCAATGCCATCCACAGGTTTAAGGTCATACAGGAGAGAAATGCCGGCACATTGGTGGAAAGGAAATTTACCTTTCCAAAGCCAAGTGCCACCAGAATCTTATTCAGAAGACCAAACTCTGTGTTATAAATGCCTACTCTCCACAAAAGAATGGACACATATGCAGGCATTGCCCACGGAAACATCAAAAGGGTCTTGTATACACGTTTTCCCTTGAAATCTTCTCCTTGAAATCCCAATGCAATAAAATATGCCACAACTACCTGTATCACCATATTTAATGCGGTCCAAAGTAATGTTGTAAACAGTGCTCCAAGGAAACCGGAGTCTGCCTTTAATAATGCCCTGCTATAGTTGGATAGTCCGATAAATTCATAATTTGACCAGTGAAAAAGATTCATATTGGTCAGTGATATATAACCCGTATAAATAATTGGGAATACAATAACCATTCCAATCAATATCAGCGCCGGCATACTGTAAAGCCATGGTGTTAATTTCCGTTTGATCTTCATATACACACTTCTCTTCCTGATTTTCCTCTTTATTGCTTCTAAATAAACTCCTTCTTACTGCATATCAGCAATGGCATCCAATGCCTCCTGCTGATAAGTTTCTGCTGCAGTGTCAATATCTTCCCCGGATTTGTTGACTGCCGCCAAAAATGCTTCTGCCGGTCCCCACATAACGCTCATCTGCGGAATGTTTGGCATAGGCTGTGCAGTTTCTGCCGTTGCTTTCATTGCCATAATCATCTCATTTGCAGCAACATCTGCATCATCATATGCTTTGCTGTTTGCCGGTGCACAGTTTGATTTATTCGCCAGTGCAATACCTACTTCCGGGCTTGCAATTGTCTCTAATGCTTTTGCAATTGCTTCTTTCTTATTTTCTGCTGCATATTTTAAGACACCAATGCTCTGTACACCAGAATATGGTGCCAGTCCGTTTCCATTCGGAAGTTTAAAATCCGCTAAGGATTTAATACCAAGGTCAATGCCCGCCGCCTTGATTCCGGATACCAGCCATGGTCCACCGATGATTGCTGCTGCCTGGCCTTCATTGAATAATGCAGTTACTGTGTTGTAATCTCCATCTGCCTCCAATGCTGCAAATTTCTGATTGTACGCGATAGCATCCTTGGTTTCCTGTTTATTTAATCCAGGATCTGCATCTTTATCAATAATATATCCACCAAAACCATTGATCACCGGTGCCACATTGTATGCGGTAGAATGCTGATTTACCAGTGCATAAGTTCCTGCATCCACATCGGTATGTGCTACCATATAATCATACAGTTCATCTGTTGTTTCCGGCACATCACCTTCCCATTTTGCCTTATTATACATAAAGAGCAATGTCTCATAATAAACCGGCAGCAGGTACTGGGTATCCTTATAATTACCTGCTTCTACGGTCATTGGTAATAGATCTGCCATTACATCCTCACTGATAACATCCGTAATCGGAGCTAAAATTCCCATTTCTGCAAATGTTCCCAATGAATCATGTGCATAAAGGTACATATCCGGTCCGTTGGATTCATCATTTCCATATAACTGAAGCTGGTCGGTCAGACCACTCTTCTTTTCAAAGGTAACCTTGATATTATCCTCTGCCAGTTTCTCATTCGCACAATCTGCAATGGTCTGCATGATATTCTCATCCCCATCGTGCCAGATTTTTACTTCTGTCATTTCATCCCCTGCATCATTTCCAAGTACTTCTGTAGTCTTTCCTTCGTCTTTTCCTGCATCTTTTCCACAACCGGATAATGCGCCGATTGTCATTGCAGTACAGAGCAACAGACTCAACACCCTTTTCTTCATAAAAATACCTCCGTTTTCCGGTTTCTTTAGGAAACCGTTTTCTTTATTTTCTTTTTTTCATGCAATTTGTTCCTCTTGCTAAGTCTATATCTATCACTTTTTCCCATTGTTTACAACGTTTATTTGTCAAAAACGATTGACTTTGTTAGGAAACCGCTATATTGTATTTGTAAATTTATACATTTTTTTAGGAGGTATTTTATGTCTGTTACCATCAATGATGTTGCCAATGAAGCCGGTGTTTCCAAATCCACTGTTTCTAAAGTTTTAAATCACTGGACCACCATATCCCCAGCCACTGTGGAAAAGGTTCATGCAGCAATTGAAAAGCTTCATTATACCCCTAACTCCCGGGCTGTAAGCTTTGCAAAAGGTGCTACTTCCAATATTGTCTATCTTACCAATCTGGAGAAAGATACTGCTTATCGGAATCCGCATATGTTTGACATTATGTGCGGCGTACACCATACCTTGTCCGAAAACAACTATTCCCTAACGCTTGTCAACACTTCTGAAGAGCACTATCCCGGAGAAAAAGTCAGCGAAGTTATCAAAAGCCGTTCCTCCGATGGTCTTATCATCCACGGCTCTGCCATTAATAAAGAAATTGCAAATCTTATTCTGGATGCAGGCTTTCCACACATTATCATTGGGCATCCGAGTTTTGAAAGCTGCTTATGCTGGGTAGATACCAACCACGCCCTTGCCGGTGAATATGCCGCTGCCCACATGATAGCCTGTGGTTATACAGATGTTGCCTTTATCGGAGAGCGCAAAACCGATTATATTTCTGCCCAGCGTCAAAAAGGATTTATGGCAGGCATGTTGGACAGAGGCTTTCACATTCCGGCTACCCGTATCGGAAATACCGATTCCAGTTGCCAGAACACTTATGCTGTTACTTCTGACATGCTGACACAGCCTGTACCGCCTCGCGCTATTGTATGTGAAAATAACACCCTCGCATTAGGTGTCGTCCAGGCAGTCAAAGACCGGCAGCTTTCCATCCCGGATGACATTGCCATACTCACCTTTGACGTCTACCCATATTCCAGCATCATCGACCCACAGCTTACCATTGTAGATATCAATGTCTATGATACCGGTGTGCAGGCAGGCTCCATGATGATCCGTAAGCTTCAGAACCCGGATCTTCTCATCCAAAGCTATACAACGCTTCCTGTTATCATCCAGGGAGAAAGCACCAGACCACTGACATAAAAAAAGTGCCCTCGACACTCTCAACTCTCCTGACCCCTCATTCATGAATAAGATCAACATCATGCTCTGTTTCGTAAGAAAGAACTCTTGTTCTAAACCTGGTGAGGGTTCTGTCACTAATTGGCTGCTCTTCAAAACTGGTTGTGTGCAGCGCATACTGATAGCGGATATCAAATGCCCTAGCTTCAACGATCTCATCGTCAGTAACATTAAGAGCTTCTTTAAGAATCAGTGCCCCAACAATCACATTGACCGGAGTATTAGGTCTGGATGCTTTTTCACTGTAAAGAACAGAAAAAATATTTTCATCAATAGCAGGAAAAACTTTGTCTGTCTGTAAGATGAAAAGTGCTGTCTAAAACAGTAAGCTGTTGATTATCATTTTTAACAAAAGACATATGGATGACCTCATAAAATGCTGCCTGCATTTTACCAAAGAATCCAATGTTTTTACATATCGTGTTAAGCTTTCAAGGTACAAATTTATATCAAAGGTTATAAACCTTTTGACACCCTAATCCTATAAGTTAAAAAAAGCCCCGCGTGCGGAACTCTTTGCACCGGGACTTCTCTTATACATGATACTTTGTCTGCTTTATGACATGCTGTTGACAGTCTTATACTTATAGAGCATCTCCGCATGATTCTGCTCCTCCACCTGAATGTCTGCGAGCAGTTTGCGGACGCCCGGGTCTGCAAACACAAACACGTCGGTATTATACTCGGAAGACACCAGCTTCTCGGTACCGATACAGTCAGTCGCAAGGAAGCAGTCGTTTTTCTTGTCCTCGGACTCCGCGAGAGAGTAGGTGGCGGTCGGGTTATAATTCTTTCCGTCGCTGTCGTTGCAGTTGCAGTTCGGTACGGTACCGTTTAACACCTGTCCCAGCGAATCAAAATGCTGCTGCTCCTTCTTATGAAGATCGGTGAACAAATTCACAAGAACCGGATCCTTCGCCTCCTTGCTGTATCTGGAATACTTCTCCACGCAGGTTTTCTCCTGGGTCTGAAGATCCTTGATCGCCGCTGTCTCTTTTTCACTTAATACCATCGTTGTTACCTCTTTTCTTATTTTTTTCTATGCTGGTATTATTGGGAAAAAGTTCCGCAATTATACACAATATTTATTTTCCGGTTGACAAATGCGCGCGGACGCGTCTATAATGGCGTTAATCGGAGCAGAACACAGGCTTTGACGGGAAGAAGTAAGAATAAGCGGAACGAACAGAAAGCAACCGGCTGATGAGAGGTGCACGGAAAGCTTATTACGAATACATCCCCGAGCTTCACACCCAATTTGCATGACCGTTCTTTTTGCGGCGATGCGATAGTAGGCTGTGACGTAGCGGCGCACGTTACAAGCGCCTGAGTGTTGTCGGACACTCGCAGAGGCAGACCATGTGAATGGTCTGTGAACAAAGGTGGTAACACGAGTTTATACCCTCGTCCTTTTTGAAGGACGGGGGTTTTTTTGTGCGGCAGCAAAGGTCCGGCTCCGTCCGGCTGTTGTACCGCCGCCAGAAAAAGACAACCACAAATACAACCACAAAGAAAGGAACTGACATCATGACATTATACGATGAATTAGTTGCCCGCGGCTTAATCGCGCAGGTAACAGACGAAGAAGAGATCAAAGAACTGATCAACAACGGAAAAGCAACCTTCTACATTGGGTTTGACCCGACTGCAGACAGTCTGCATGTCGGACATTTCATGGCGCTCTGCTTAATGAAGCGCCTCCAGCAGGCAGGCAACAAGCCGATCGCCTTAATCGGCGGCGGTACTGCCATGATCGGTGATCCGTCCGGCCGTACCGACATGCGCCAGATGATGACACCGGAGACCATCCAGCACAACTGCGACTGCTTCAAGAAGCAGATGAGCCGCTTTATTGATTTTTCCGACGGCAAAGCGCTCATGGTCAACAATGCAGACTGGCTGATGGACTTAAATTACATTGATGTTCTGCGCGAGGTCGGCGCTCATTTCTCCGTAAACCGCATGCTGACCGCTGAGTGCTACAAGCAGCGTATGGAAAAAGGCTTAAGCTTCCTTGAGTTCAACTACATGATCATGCAGAGCTACGATTTCTACACCTTATTCCAGAAATACGGCTGCAACATGGAGTTCGGCGGCGACGACCAGTGGAGCAACATGCTCGGCGGTACAGAGCTGATCCGCCGTAAGCTCGGAAAAGACGCTTACGCCATGACGATCAACCTGCTCCTTAATTCCGAGGGCAAAAAGATGGGCAAGACACAGTCCGGCGCCGTATGGCTTGATCCGGAGAAGACCTCCCCATTCGATTTCTTCCAGTACTGGAGAAACGTGGCTGACTCCGATGTCTTAAAGTGCATCCGTATGCTGACCTTCCTTCCGCTCGAGGAGATCGACGCGATGGAGAGCTGGGAAGGCGCACAGTTAAACCAGGCAAAAGAAATCTTAGCTTTCGAGCTGACCAAGCTGGTACACGGCGAGGAGGAAGCTGCCAAGGCACGCGAGGCATCCCATGCACTCTTTGCAGGCGGCAGAGATTCCGCACACATGCCGACCGTAGAGCTTTCGGCTGCTGACTTTGCAGACGGCGATCTCGACATCCTTGCACTTCTCGTGAAGACAGAGCTTGCTCCATCCCGCTCCGATGCAAGACGTGCCGTTGAGCAGGGCGGCGTGAGCGTTGCAGATGCAAAGGTCACCGATATCAAGACCTCCTACAGTGCTGATTCCTTCGGTGCCGACGGTCTTGTCGTAAAACGCGGCAAGAAGAAATTCGTCAAGGTTCTTGTAAAATAAACCGTGCATCAACGCAAAAAGAAATTGCCGCGATAAGCATAGACCGCTTTTGCGGTGATAAGTAATATCATTAGAAGACCACACCGTGGGATTTCAGATGGAAATGCAGATGAACATTCGGTTCAAAAAATGTGGCATTTCTAACCGCCCAAATGTCTGCATCCGCGATGATCCGTGTCTTTCCAAGTTTGGAGCACTCCGCGGGTCATGTCCGCATCCCGGAAGACAATTTGTAGGACTTTTGTGTGTGTCCCTTTATGGCACCTCTGAACAAAACATAACCGCGCGAAGCCGATGTCTGAATTGCCATCTGCCATGTTTTTAATAGCAGATGGCAACGAGTTTCGGTTCGCGCGGTTTTATATTGTCTGTGAAGAGGTGCCATTAGGGACACCAGAAAGTCCGCCCATTGTCTCCGGTGTGTCGGACATGCACCCGTCGGATTGTCCAAACGTGGAAGAGACACGAAATCCGATGCAGACATTCAGCCGGAAGAAATGCTCACATTTTTCTCCAACGAATGTCCATCTGCATTTCCACATGAAATCCCCAAGTGTGTTTCTAATAATATTACTTATCAGCGCAAAGCACGATATGCTTATTGCGGCAATTTCTTTTTACTAATAGTGCAGCATCTCGATCAAAAAGAGCCACGCAAGCCCGTAGTATGTCACTACCGCCACCAGATCATTGACCGTCGTGATGAGCGGTCCGGATGCAACGGCAGGATCAATATGAATTTTGTGGAAAAACATCGGGATCAGCGTTCCCACCAGGCTTGAGATCAGCATGGCAAGGATCAGCGCCGCTCCGATACAGCCGGACACCGCAAAGGCGAACTGCAGGGAGCCGGACTTGAAAAAGTAAATGTAACACCCGATCAGGATAATTGACATCATACCAAGGATCAGACCGTTGCTAAGTCCGACGCGTGCTTCCTTAAAGACCAGGTGCACTTTCTGCCCGGCAGTGAGATTTTCATCCATCAACACACGGATCGTCACAGCCAGGGACTGCGTTCCCACATTTCCCGCCATATCGAGAATCAGCGACTGAAAGCACATGACAATTGTCAGTTCTGCGACCACGTGCTCGAACATCCCCACAACGGAGGACACGACCAGTCCCAGTCCGAGCAGCACGATCAGCCACGGCATACGCTTTTTGATACTGTCTTTTAACGGCTCTTCCAAATCTTCCTCCGCAGTCAGACCGGCGAGCATGGCATAATCCTCGCCCATCTCGTCATCGACCACCTCAACAATGTCCTGCGAGGTGATGACTCCGATGATCCGGTTCTCCTCGTCCAGAACTGGAATGGAATCTTCGGAATAATCCTTGATCCATTCGATGCAGTCCGCGATCTCCTCCGTGGCATAGACGAACGGGTAGGACACCACGATCAGATCCTCCAGATTCGTGTCCTCCCGCGCGATGATGAGATCATTCAGACTGATCGCACCGCAGAAGATACGGTTCTCATCTACAATGTAAAGTGTGGATATGTTGTCATTGTCTGCCGCCTGCCGGATCAACTCGCGCATAGCCTGCTTTACGGTCACATTAGACGGAATCTCCACATAGTTGGTGGACATCCGGCTTCCAATCTGCTCTTCATCAAAAGAATCGATGAGATCGATCTTATGCCGTACCTCCTCATCGAGCAGCTCCGTCAGCGTCTCGCGTTCTTTTTTGTCCATCTGGCGCAGCAGATCGGCAATTTCATCTGCGTCCATCTCCGAGACGACTGCTGCCTTTTTCTTCATATCCATCTCTTCCAGATAGGACGGAATCTCCTCCTCATCGATGTAGGAGAGAACCTCCGAGATCTCCTCCGCATTTAGAATGCGGTACAGGCGCTGCCGCTCGGTGGGATTCATGTCTTCGAGCGCCGCCGCAATATCATTCTCATGATAATCCAGAAGTCTGTCATGCATCACCTTCGGGGATGACATTCCGCGGACAATCGCCTCGATCTCTTTTTGATATTTCATCTGAACTTCCGTCACATCTTCCAGTTTCTTTTTTTCTGTCATCTGCTCTTTCATGCAAGCCACCATTTCCTTTCCGATGTTGTCACATTCCGCCGGGGCAAAATGTGCACGCAAATAACGAACGCCACACTATTTATGGCATTCTGATACAGACAGCGCACGGCTGTCTCCTTGTCTTCGGCATGATTTGATTACGTTGTCTGGAAATATTGCCTGTGAATACAGAGCATAAGAAAAAAAGATACCCTCAATAATCGTTCTTCGATCAAAAAATGGCAGGCAGACTGCCGCTCATTTTTCCCTCACAGACAATATGATTACTTCGTCCGCAACTGTCGTCAGTCATGCTGCCACCTCCATTCTTATTTTAATCCGTTGCTATCCTAACACATTTGTATCTGTTTTGCAACGCACTTTTTCTGCCAGCCAGGTGCGCACTAGCGGAAGCCAGCTCTGACACTGCTCCTGTACACCATATCCATCCACATTCATAGACTGCTCCGTACAGGTGGATAACCCGTGTCCGCCTGCCGGATACATATGAAATTCCACCGGCACATTCACCTTGCGCATCGCTGCGATAAGCAGCAGGGAATTCTCGACCGGCACACAGTCATCGGTAAACGTGTGCCATAAAAATACCGGCGGCATGTGCTCTGTCACCTGCTTCTCCAGTGAGACTTTTTCCAGCATCTCCTCCGTCTTCTGTCCCTTTAACAGAGCTTCAAACGATCCCCTGTGTGCGTATTCGCCGGACGTGATAACCGGATAGCAGAGAATCAGTCCCGCCGGACGCAGAATCTCATTTGTCACTCCGGCTCTCTCAGAAATCCAGGATTCATGCCAGAATACGCCTAAACTTGCCGCGAGATGACCTCCCGCGGAGCATCCTTCTACATAAATCTGATCCTCCTTAACGCCCCATTCCGCAGCGTGTGCATGGATCAGTTTCATCGCCTCCGCCAGCTCTAAAAGCGCTGTCGGGAACACCGCCGGCGCGCAGGAATAACGCAGCACGGCAACATGGTATCCCATTGCGAGAAACTGCACTGCCATCGGCTCCGCCTCCCGGTCTGAGGTCCATTCGTATCCTCCTCCCGGACACAGCAGAATGAGCGGTCGCTCCTTGATCCGAAGCTCCCGGCTTTTTTCCTGAATGTAGATACAGAGTCTTGCCCCCGGCAGGGATCCCTCCACCTGTATTGCGATTGTTTCTGTCAGCATCTGTCTATTCTCCCCCGTGTTTTCTTAATATACAATCTGGTTCCGTCCGTTTTCTTTTCCGCGATAGAGCTTCTGATCCGCCGCACGGATGACCGCTTCCATATCCTTCTCTCCGCTATACTCCTCCAGTCCAAATGTCATGGTGACATGAATCCAATCACTCTGATAAGGAATGCCCATGCCGCGAATTCTCTTCAATATATCGTGAAGTACCTCATTCGCCTGATAGCCGTTTTTATTCTGAAATACAAACAGAAATTCCTCTCCGCCCCAGCGGCAGACTTTTCCGTCTTTTCCCATTACCTCCAGAAAGACTTTTGCCAGTTCTTTCAACACCATATCCCCGGCATCATGCCCGTAGGTATCGTTTGTCTTCTTGAAAAAATCAATGTCGCCGATTGCAACGGACACATATCCGATCTCTCCAGACGCATATTTTCCGACGATTTTCTCCAGATACGACCGCATGCTCCAGCGGTTGTACAGGCCGGTAAGCGGATCAATGGACGCCATGTGTTCCAGCTTCTCATTATATTTTACAAGCTTGTATTCCATCTCCTGCGAATCTTTGGTAAACACGATCATGATTGCCGTCAATTCCCCAAAAATAGCAAGCGTATTGATAATCTGAAAGAGAACACCGGTGTCCGCAGAAATATTTGTCACCGGATCATACCTGTTCGTATAGGCATACAGAAAAATACGGTACGCACATGCCAGTGCTGCAGCGCCGATTTTCATTCCCATCGTTCCCGCGCTCACGGTAAAATTGAGAACCAGAAGCACAAACACAAAATGTTGTACACCGCAGTTCCAGCCGTACTCCCAGATAAAAATCAGAATCCATAACGCCATCAGCGCCTGCGAAAATATTGATGCAAACTTCGTATGATTCAGATAAGTTGTGTAAAAGGACACGAGATAACATCCTATGCACACCAGGCAGATCACCGCTGAGCGGATATCCTTAATCGCGCAGAATACAGCAAACAGGGTTAAAAAGTACAGACACAGCATCAATGCACTGATCCGCAGCGTAACCGCCGTCTTCTTTGTCTCGTTCTCACTCTGCACGTCCTTTAATATAAAATCTTTTATCTTTTGCACCATAGTACAGTCCCCTCCCCGGAAAACCGACCTTTCTCCATAGTTCTATCATATACATTTGAAGTCTTTTTTTCAAGGTCTTCCTTATACCTTAAGTACTATATATTGTATTCCGAAAAACATTGCATCCCCGGCGCAACGTCATTTCTTTTTCTGATTCTGATGTAAAACAGGATAACATGTAAAAAGGCGTACGATTTCTCGTACGCCATTACTGACCCAAAGGCGACTGACGGATTTGAACCGACGATCAGGGAGTTGCAGTCCCACGCCTTACCACTTGGCTAAGTCGCCCTATCTCTCTTATATGTCTATTATATGCAGATTCCCGTCATTTATGACAGATCCCTTCTGCCGGAAAGCGCCGCATCAGACACACAGAGATTTTAACAAAACCATTGTCTCCCGTCAAGTCATATTTTTAAAATAAACAACATCTGCCGCCTACGGCGTTCCAAAAACAAATGTCACATACATGGTTGCCTGATCGTAAGTTCCGTCTTCCTTCGGATCAAGCACTGTCTTCGTCAGCATATATTCCCCATCCGTCAGCGTGCTGTACAGCCACTCCCATTTGACATCCGTGACCACGCTGCTGTGCGCCGGAATGGAATAGACCCCCTCGTTAAACTTATAATTGGGAACCAACGTCGACACATCCACCCAGTCGCTCCCGATATATTTCTGCAGATGAAAATCGGTTCCGTACAAAATCTCCTCATCCGTATAATTTGAGATCGTAACCGATGCCTTTCCGCCTTCCACACGATTAATATACATTGCATAAGGTACTTCCCGGTCTGCTTCCTCCGTATCCCCGATCGGTACAACCTCCGTTTTATTTCCACCGCAGGCTGTCAGCATTCCCATGCAGATCATCACGATACAGCCTGTTATCCATAATTTTCTCATGAATTTTCCTCCGATAAAATCTTCCTTTTTATTATAACCGATAAATGCATTGTTTGTCTCGAAAGATTTTCTTATTTATTTTACTTGACAACTTTACTTGTCAAACATATAATTATTTTGACAAGTAAAGTTGTCAAATGCATGGCTCTTTGTGCCGCAGATGTCACAAAGCCGCCACAACCGCCGACGGACGGAAGCTCTGGCTCCCGGTTTCTTCGGCACACAACGTCTGCGGAATTGGAGGATTATATGAACGAAGAAATGACGCCGGATTACATGACCGGCACACCCAATACTGTCTGTGCGGATGCCAGACGACAGTTTTCCCGCATCGGTCTGATGTTTCTGGTCGGGACCGCGCTCATCTATGGAGTTCAGTTCGGCGCAAGCGCGATCGCAAACGCGATCAATCCGGATCTGCTTTCCAGCACGAGTTACGCGCTTTTAATCGTTATGATTCCTATGTATGTGATCGCCATGCCGGTCATGGCGCTTCTGATCAAGAGGATTCCGGCTGTGACTCTTCCCAAAAAGCACATGACCTTCGGTCAGTGGCTGATCGCTTTTCTCATGTGCTATGGTGCCATGTATGTGAGCAATTATACCGGTCTTATCCTGACACAGTTGATCAGTATCCTGAAGGGAAGCCCGGTAACCAATACCATGCTTGAAGTCGCTACCAGCTCCAATCTCTGGGTAAATCTGTTTATCATGGTGCTCTGCGCCCCGGTTGCCGAAGAGCTGATCTTCCGGAAGCTTCTCATTGACCGCCTTGCGCAGTATGGCGAGGGCGTAGCTGTGCTTTTCTCCGGCCTGATGTTCGGACTGTTTCACGGAAATCTGAATCAGTTCGTCTATGCTTTTGTTCTCGGTCTGTGCTTCGGCTTTATCTATGTCAAGACCGGCAACATCCGCTACACGATCGGGTTACACATGCTAGTGAACTTCCTCGGCTCTGTACTCGGTGTGGCGATCTTGAAATGGCTGGGAGATGATTTTCTCTCCATCGCTTCCGATCCTGCAGGCATGATGTCCTACATGACAGGAAACTTTGGAAAACTGATCGTTTACTTTATTTACATTTTCCTTTTGCTCGGCGTGGCGATTGCCGGTATTATTCTCTTTATCGTCAATCTGAAGAAAATCCGCTTCCTGCCTGGAATGAACACGCTTCCAAAAGGAAAACGCTTTTCCACAACCGTGTTAAACGTTGGAATGGCTCTCTACATGATCGTCTGGATCGTGATTATCATTGTACAGCTCTTGCAATAATGAAAAAAGCTGCCGCAGGAATCCCGTTTTATCGGTTCTATTCCTGTGACAGCTTTTATTATGCAATATTTACTGCTCTTTCCCGCAGCTTCTCTAATTTTCCGCGGTCTGCCCATCCTGTGCATTTAAGATGCTCATAAATTCTTCCCCTGTGATAGTCTCCTTATCATAGAGATATTTTGCAAGTTCATCCAGCTTTGCGCGGTTGTCCTTAAGGATCTTCGCCGCCTTCTCATGCTGCTTCCTTACCAGTTCCACTACTTTTCTGTCAATCTGCGCCTGCGTGTCCGCTGAGCATGCCAGGGATGCATCACCGCCAAGGTACTGATTGGCCACTGTCTCAAGCGCCACCATATCGAATTCTTCACTCATACCATAACGGGTAATCATCGCCCTTGCCAGCTTGGTCGCCTGCTCAATATCGTTAGAAGCACCTGTTGTAACACAATCAAATACCACTTCCTCCGCGGCACGACCGCCTGTCAGCGTTGCGATCTTGTTCTCGATCTCTTCCTTATTCATGAGATAATGTGTACCTTCCTCTACCTGCATCGTATAACCCAACGCACCGGAAGTTCTCGGAATAATCGTGATCTTCTGTACCGGAGCGGAATTGGTCTGCTTTGCCGCTACCAGAGCATGACCGATCTCGTGATAAGCCACCGTCCATTTCTCTTTGTCCGTCAGAATCGCATTCTTCTTCTGATAACCGGCAATGACAACTTCGATGCTCTCTTCCAGATCCGCCTGTGTCGCATAGGCTCTGCCGTCACGCACCGCGCGCAGCGCAGCTTCATTTACAATATTCGCCAGCTCCGCCCCGGATGCTCCGGACGCCATTCTGGCAATCTTGTTGAAATCCACATTATCCGATACCTTGATCTTCTTCGCATGTACCTTAAGAATTGCCTCTCTGCCGCTTAGATCCGGCAGCTCTACCGGTACACGCCGGTCAAAACGTCCCGGACGCGTCAGTGCCGGGTCCAGAGACTCCGGCCGGTTCGTTGCCGCTAAGATAATCACTCCAGTGTTGCCCTCAAATCCATCCATCTCCGTCAGAAGCTGATTGAGTGTCTGCTCACGCTCATCATTTCCACCCATATTTCCGTCACGCTTTTTGCCGATGGCGTCAATCTCATCGATAAATACGATACATGGCGCTTTTTCTTTTGCCTGGCGGAACAGGTCACGCACCTTTGAAGCGCCCATGCCGACAAACATCTCCACAAATTCTGAGCCTGACATCGAGAAAAACGGTACATTTGCCTCTCCGGCGACAGCCTTCGCCAGCATCGTCTTACCGGTTCCCGGAGGACCGACAAGCAGAATACCTTTTGGCATGGATGCACCAATCTCCCGGTACTTGTCCGGATTATGCAGATAATCCACAATCTCCGTCAGATTCTCCTTCGCTTCATCCTCACCTGCCACGTCCGTGAACTTGATTCCCTCCGAAGACTTTACGTATACTTTGGCATTCGACTTGCCCATACCGAACATCATCGCGTTCCCGCCGCCACCGGCTTTGTCCATCAGACGCTTATACATAAACTGGCCGATTATCATGAAAATGGCGATCGGCACAATCCAGCCCAGCAATGCACTTAAAAACGGAGACATCTGCTCTACAATCTGACTTGCAAACTCCGCCCCAGAATCATGAAGCCGCTGTACCAGATCCGGATCATTCATCGGACCCGTCTTGTAAATATTTCCATCCTTGTCCGTAAAGACGATCTCACTCTCATCGATCTCAACTTTTGCAATCTTTTTATCTTCCGTCATGGTCATAAACGTTCCATAGTCCACTTCCCTGACCTGACGCTCTGCCATCCACGGAATCGCCATAAAATTCAGCATCATCAACAGCAGAAAAACCATAACATAATAGAAGATCAGAGGTTTTTTCGGTGTTTTTACTTCATTCATACTGACTCCCCTTTCCTGTTTATTCTCTTATATATTGTGATAATTTTAACACGGTTTCTAAACAGTGTCATATTATATTTTTATAAACAAATCTAAAAAATTTGCGATCCGTTTTCCACACAATCCAGATGCAGAGTGATTTTCAAACAAAAAAAGATCCCGAAGAAATCTTCGAGATCTTTACAGAGGCGACTGACGGATTTGAACCGACGATCAGGGAGTTGCAGTCCCACGCCTTACCACTTGGCTAAGTCGCCATATTTAAGCACAGACAGAATAAATGATGCCCGCTTTACAAAATTACTGATAAAAAAACTCCCCGAGTAGGACTCGAACCTACGACAGCGCGGTTAACAGCCGCGTGCTCTACCGACTGAGCTATCGAGGAATACTAACTGAAAGATACAAAATGACACAAAATGACGTAGCTAGTACGTCATTTACTATATAACAAAATTGTTATAATTGCAATACTTTTTTAAATTGTACCTTCAAAACTTCACACAGAAATCACCCAACAAACCTGCGAACATTGTTCGCTATATTTGGTCAAGCCCTCGATCGATTAGTAACAGTCAGCTCCACACGTTACCGTGCTTCCACCTCTGCCCTATCTACCTTGTAG